>MDTA01078178.1_pt1 | contig 112322 bp, 141 predicted proteins | sample 811151 | NCBI WGS metagenome assembly MDTA01 (sample SAMN05326648, study PRJNA326480) | marine metagenome | isolation source: seawater | place: Indian Ocean: South | collected 2010 | reverse complement strand
TTTTCTACCTGAACTACTGCCGTATTCTACAATCAACATAGCGATACTTTCTTGAAAGTCTAAGATAACGACACACGTAACCTCATCTACGTTGAGTATTAAAGACTAGAAACTAGGAACGTGCTGAGGAGCAAGATAGAGGGGCTTCCAATATGCAGACCGAAAGTGAGCGGGGATTCTCACAATGACTTACCTAACGTGAGCGAGTTGATCACGCAAACTAATAAGTAGGTTGTTTCGTTAGAAAGTATCGCTATGTTGTTTTTCAATGCAGAGAATCACGGTAACAGATTAGCTGGTCTAAATCCGTAGGTGCAATAACTAGTGTGCATCAGGAATACAGGACATGTGTTGCAGCATTGCTGGCGCAAAGCCTGTGTTGGTTCGATTCCAACTCTCTGCTCCCTATTATTAAAAAGGTTTGTATGGATACTAACGATATAATCAATGGTTTAAACTCTAAAGTAAACTCTCTTACTGAGCTTGTTGAATCCTTACAGTCCCATAATGGTTCACTACAAGACCAGATTCATAAAATGGTAACTGATTACGGTGATGCTTGGTATGACGGTTACCGTGCTGCGCAAAAAGACCAGAAAGAGCTTATTGAAAACTTTGTTTCTGAACGGCGCGAAGAAGGTGTAGACTCCGACCTTCCCTCTACTATATCAGAACTTTACTCTGAACAAGACGTTAGAGAAATGAGTGAGGCAGCCGAGTCTCTTTACGAAGCTAAATCTGTCGGTCGCAAGTTCGTTATGGAGTCTAGCGGTTACTACGGAATCGTTCGACTACCTGAAGAGTTATTCGTTGATCTTGATCCTGAATTTGTGTTAAGTAAATCTACCGACACTACCAAGTTCATGTGCGCTAATTCTAAAGAAAAAGAGTACCTAGAGAGCTTAGGTGTTCAGGTCGTTGAAGTTTGTGATTGGTACAAGCTAGTAAAAGATTAAACAGGAGACAAACGGTTAGCTAGAGGATTTCAACCCTTGATTGCTGGTGGGTTCGAGTCCCCCTGTCTTCACCACATGCCCCTATAGCTCAGTTGGTAGAGCAAACGACTCATAATCGTCAGGTCCCTGGTTCAAGCCCAGGTAGGGGCACCACTTTAACCCAGGTATTATAATGCAAATAGAAGACACTTTTCCTAACTACAAGCATGAAATGTTTTCAGCCTTGTCTGATTGGGGATTTACCCTAGTACCTATGCGTGACAGTTCTCCTAATATAACTATTTACAACGGAGACTCCTTAACGTACCCTAATATGTATGTCTGTGAGTTCGATACTATAGAAGAGCTTCACGCTAGCCTTAGATATGCCGCTAAAGAGTTTACAGACCTTCAAGACAAAAACTATTCGGGTAATTTTTATAAGTTCTTTATGTTTAGCCGACCTGAGTACTCAGAAGGCACCTGGCACTTTTCGTTTACGTTTGTTCAAGTTTGTATTTAATCTACAGATACTAAACTAATTTAAAGCTATACGAATCTGAGGTAAAATAGCGCCACCTCAGAGGCTCTTGCGATAAAGGCAGGAGTTTACAAACAGGCGCACCTACTAAGGAGCAAGTTATGTTGAATAACTGAATTTGTTAGAGGACCACCTGATTGCTTTTATTTGCTTTGTTTAATCCGATTTACAAACCATTTAAAAGGTAATCATTATGTCTAAATTTCTTAAAGTTAAACTTAAATCGCTTGCAGAAGAACAACGCGTTATCAAAAAAGAAGAGTCTAAGTACAAAGGCCCGCGATGGGGCTCTAACTGGACTCGCATACTTTTAATGACGCATCGATTGTATGCTGTACGCCCAGAGATACGGGCGACTCATTTAGCATACGGGTATCTTCAAGGAAAGCCGCTTTGCTGTATTGAATCATCGCAATCTCGTACTGAACCTGATTGGGATAGGGTATTCGCAATGGTAAAGAAATACGGTACTTACCAACAAGCAAAAGACTTTGAGCAATGGAAACAACCTCTATCTAAAGCTGCTTAAAAAAGGCGGCGGTCTAGAGTTATCTAGGCTGCTGCCGACCCTTTCTGCCAGTTCGTTTATTCTCCTTAATTGTGGCAAGGTATCTTCTTGTAAACGAACTGGCACCTCTTTTAGCTGACAAGGCTCCCCAGGTTAGACTGAGTGTTTCATGCCTGTTGCTTTCAGTCTGCCTTGTCGGCACCTTTATTCAAACAGCTTCTTACTGATCATAGGCTAGCTGTTTCGCTCTTTAACAATTTAGAATCTTGCACCTTGCTGCCTAACACAACGACTCGGAAGGTTACGTGTTAGAACCAGGGTGCCGATACACTGTAGGTAACTTAACAAGGCAAGAGGCAAACCTCATGCTCTGTACCGATGCTTTGTTCTACAGTGTTTTTATTAGGTGCAGATAGACCAATGTCTTTATTCGTCAAAGGATATTGGTTGAACAACTTACATTAAACCTATGCACTTTTGCAAGCATTAAACTATATGTACTGGCGAACGATTCTGTAGGGCACAGAGGGATCAAATATATACTGCTCCAATGCTCAGGATGCAGACACGCATTGATACTTTCAAATCCTTTATAATCAATAGTGTATAAGATAACAGCCGTGCGCCTTAAAAACAGGAACGCCTGTAATCAAAGGATAGGCACCTAGGTAAAGCCTAAGTTAAGCACTTCCCTTTACCTAGGTGCCGACCGTATTTTTTGAGTGGCAGATAAATACAAATTGTCGTCAGACACAGGGTGTCCTTAACCTGTAGATTCGGTTAGAACCTAACTGACCTTTCTGTCTCTTTTTATTCTGGAGAACTTTATGGCTTTCGGCTTTCTTGTACCAGAAGGTACTTATGTAAACTACGGACTTAATGATTCTAGTAGTTCGCTTTTTGTAAATGTTCCTTTGAACTACTCTGCTGTTATCTTTACTATGCTCAAGTCGCGTAATACCCAAGGTAACCGCAGAGGCTACGATTGGTCTATTGAGTTCTATGTAGGACCTGATGAAATTGGCGCAGTGTGGGTTTATAGTTCTGAAAAAGCTCGCGATGACGATTACGAAAGAATGCTTTCTACTACTTTCGTAGGCTAAAACTGTAAACACTTATAGCCCACTTAACAGGAGAATGTAATGGATAACGCTGAGTTTAATTCAAATACCCTTAACGCTAACATCAATAAAGTTATTGAACAGATTAAAGATCTAGTGGAGCTAGGTAACAAGTTTACAGAGTTCCCTAATCCGATTGGTTCGCAGTTCTTGAGTGAAAAGCGTCCTGTCCGTTACTTCGAGTTAGCTAATATGTTGCGCGAACTGGTTCAGATTCGCAAGGATACTAAATCGACTATTCTTCAATACATAGAAGAGATAAATCGAATTCAAGCCGATGCAGAGTCTGCTATTTCGGCTTTCGAAAAACCTAAACTTGCTCAGGCAGTTTCTAAGAAATAAGTTTTACCCCGCCTAGCTAGGTGGCGCTGTACGCTACTTGCGCCCCAACAATAGCGCCTTACTCTGAACCTAGCTAGGTGGTTTTTTGAGTATATCAAGATACTGCTTACTTCCCAGTATCGGCGGCAACTTACCGCATTATACTGCCTAAAGCTTTGACCCCTTTAGGCAGTATCTTGATATGCTTCTCATATCACCTCGATGATTGTTGTAGTAATGTTCCATGCGCTCACATGGATCTTTAGCCCAGATGCTTACCCTAGCTCTGGGCTTTTTTCGTTCTATACACTATTCGGTTCACTAATTTAAAGTATGCTCCTTGCTTGGCTCACGTTAATTTTCCCGTTAATACGTGGGTCCTTTTTATTCAGGAATTAGAATGGAATTAGAAACTAAAATCCTCTACACGCCTCTTGCGTGGCCTGTTTTATACAGGATGTTTTCCCTTCTTTTTATAAATCAAAAACAAATCAAGAAAAATTCTATATACATAGAAAGCAGATATATTATAGGTAACCAGTTTAAGAAAGGTATGGCATACACAGATGTACCGTTAGTAGACCGAAGTTTTCTTTTGCTTTCTCGCCGTACTGAGGACATTCTTGCATTCTGTAAATCAAACAAGTTACCTCGTACTGCAAGCGTAGTAAAGGCATACCTACAGTCTAAACCTAAAGGAACTCCTATTGCAGTACGCGAATACTATTCAAGCGCCAACCTTGCTGCCACTATAGCTGAGGTACTACAAGAAGGTCTTACTCGGCAATATCCTAGCTTTAGTTGGCGTGTCGATATTGATGATCAAAACTCTTGGGTTATGTATGTACGCCGAGATAAAAATATCAAATCAATAAAGCTAACCAGAAACCTCAGGTGGACGGACTATAAGAAATTCTCTAAGGAGTTAGCAAATGGCTGAGTTCGGAAAGAAAGTAAAAGAAATGGACATAACCCTAGCCACTATATACCGTGCGTTTTATCTGGCTGCTCCTTTTCATACCAATCTAGTCAGAAACCCTATTATCAACCTTTACGAGCAAACAACGTATAGCGGTCGCACTGTCCGTAACAGCAGAGCGTATCGCCGTCACGGTGGGGAGTCTAACGTAACAGAGCGTTACCTTATGGACTTCGAAAAAGCTTGGTACTCTATCTATATCCGTTCTGGTGATATAAGTAAAGTTCTGTATTCGTTTGAAAGAACTAAAGTTGCTGCAAAATCTCTATACGCTATGACAAAGCAAGCAGAGGCTGGTAAAGGCAAATACGCTTGCATTACTTTCCTAAAGAAAAGCTTTTATAGTACTTTAGGTGCAGTGTGTTGTCAGTTGATAAAGCAGAGACTGCAACTGGACATTAAAGTTACAGTAGGGCCAAGTACTATTACGTTTGAAGGCCCTGACAGAAAGTCCTTTCTTATAGAGTATGCCTCACAGACAGGCAAAAATGATCCCTACTCTAACCCTTCTAACATGCTTAAAGCAGTGTACAAAGCTTTTACTGAGTAGACAGTTATGCTTATATCTTTATCTAAAGAACAAGAAATAAAAAGGCTTACGAGGGAAAAGTTCGACAAACTTTCTCGCAGTGACCAAAAGAAATACTTAGAAGCTTTTCCTTCAAGCAGTTTTCGATCTAATATGAAGCTTCCGCCTTCTATGAAAAAGGTGTCAGATAGTTTAGGTGTCACAGGCGAGAACTTAAAGATATTCTATCTTGAACCTGCTGTACGCGATTTGACACATGCTTTAGGTAAAGGGTTTAAAAACCTATACGATACCATTGATAAAGTTATAAAGTTGCCTAATAAAGCTATGCGTAAAGGCTTTGAAAAGCTGCACAAGACCAAAGCTTTTCAAGCACTGCACAAAGGTACAATCAAAGTAGACGAATTCTTAGAGAAGAATCCTGTACTTAAAAAGATGGGTGGCCCTGTGGTTGCAGGCGCTTTAGCTTATCAGTGGCTTAATATGAGCTTCAGCGGAGACTTCGATGACGATTTCAATGTAGATACCTTAGTCGAAGCACTTCAAGGCAATTACTCTATAGAAGAACTTTTAGGTTCACCTGATGGTCTAAAAGCATGTACCCAGTTGGTTGCAGGTATGGCAACAGGCGGTCTTCTCTCTTTTCCCTGGCATTCTAAAATGAACATAGCCTTTGCTCTTGCCTATACAGGAGCTCGTAGACTAGGTAATACTGAAATTGCCAATCAAATGCATTCTCGTTTCAAAAAAGGTTTAAATAATGAAAGCCCAGATTTCACTTAGTAGTAAAGTTATGAAAGTTCGAATGAGTCCCCGAAAGCAGTCTGGCGTTATTGCTTTCAAAGTAACCAACAAAATGAACGTCAAGTTCCTGCTAATTAGAAAAACTGGCAGCAACAAGTGGGGCTTCCCTAAAGGTAAGGTAGAATCTCACCTTACTAAAAAGCAAAGTGCGTTGGTCGAGGCACATGAAGAAGGCGGAGTTTCAGGTAAGATAATAAAGTCTATAGGTCGGTACCGCTATATTAAGAATAAAACCAAACGGGTACAATTAGTGGACTTATTCTTAATGGAGGTTACCAAAACACACAAAGAATATTTAGAGATTGCTCGCGAACGCAGATGGTTTACTTACAAGGATGCGTTAAAAGTATTACCTAAAGAGCAGATGCCTTTTCTAGTTTTAGCAGGTCACTATATTGAGCAAGAAGAAGGCTTAATGGTATAACTTTACTATGCTGGTACAATACAGCAGTAGTATGCCTATGCTTATATTGCTATAATGCGCTTATTGTCATTACTTGAACAGGATACCTATTTATGACGAAGCGCAAACAGAAACAACTTAAACGCCAAAACCGTAAAGCAAAACAAGCTAAACAAAATAAGGCTAAACCTAGCTTTACTCCTAAGCTTATTATTACCGAAGGTTCTGAAAACATGGCCTGTATATTAGGTGTATTGCAGGCAGCAGATTTGAAAGAAGAGGTGCGTTTTTTACTAGACCGCGTGTCTAGTTTGTCAGGCCACAAGCCTACAGGTGCATATTCTGATACGCAAGTTTCAGAGATAGTTAACTCTAACCCTACTCAATATTCTAATGTTTTTAAGAGCAGTAGAGAAAAAGTTACAGATTGTGTTAAAAGATTGCGTAACTCTTTCTATAACCTTTTAGACGGTCAAGCAGTCGGATCTTTAACGTTGACTGACCAAAGTGAGCATACCGAAGTAGATAATATGCTCAGTCTATCTATTGCTATGCTTGAGACTCTTGAAGACAAAAAAGTTAGACACTTTGTATCAACTTCTGACAAAAGGTTGATTGAGCCTTTTGAGGACGCTTTTGCAGTAGATGTAAAAGAAAGTAAATTTGCATGTAAGCCGTTTATATTCGAGTTCTGTACCAGTACAGCTCAGAATAAATTTGTGTTAGTTTCTTTTTACTTCCAAGAGGCTATGCATTTTGCGATATTTAATTACCGCAATGAGGTAGATGATTACCAGATAATTTCTATCCACAAACATGTAATAGAAGAAGGCGAAGAAGGTCTAGAGGCCGTTCAAGACCTTGCTGGAAATGCCGCTTTAGCTTTTTATTCTATACACGAGGAGATGCTTTATGAGACTCGTATGTATTCTTCTAGTAACATGAGTGCTACAAGTGTTTATTCATGTGTAGGTTCTTATTTTCTTTTTAGAGCTTTAGGTAGGGTAAATGAACTGACTATCAAACAGGCGTCACCTAGGAGTTCACAAGCCCCTAAGCCTGTAACAACTGATGCACCTATTGAAGTATGCCCTTACACTAAGCTTGATGATTTTACTACCCAAATCGTTTCGCGTAAAGGTATTGGTCTAGGTGCGACACATGCAAGCCCTGTTGAGCATGTCCGTAGAGCACATGAGCGCAAGTACCGTGACTCTAGCGGTAACGTTGTTAAAATAGTGGAAATCGCACAATCAACTATAAATAAAGGTCATGTAAAATAAGCTATAGACTGCCTACATTAAACAAGTTGCTTCTCTTAATAAGGAAATAGTATGCAAACACTTTTAAATTTCTTAGAAGAAAGTAGAACCAATCTCAGGCTTTCTATAGTTCACTATTCTGACTACCCTACATTTAAAATGGACACAAAGCTTAGTTTGAAGTTGGTGTCTGTAGATTACCCTGATAAAGTTGTGTTGGTGATAAAAGAACCTTTGATGCGGACAGACCTAGATCCTGATATTTGCTATGAACTAGCACAAGGTTCCGGCACGACCGTAGCTGAGGCAATCGGTAATTTTTTACGCAAGGTAACCAAAGAAACGGTCGTGGTAGTCGATACAACTGACTCTGCTAGTGACTTTAAAAGCTTCCCTATACTTGCTGAATATAAAGCCCCTTCATTTAATCTAGATATTGCTGTAGAGCTTGTACACCAGTACAGAAACTCCCTGTGTGACATTCTAGGCATCTAGACTCCTAAAGAGGACGCAATTGCGTCCTCTTCCTATATCTCCTATCTTAATTAACTTGGTACAAAACACCAGTATACTAGACCCCTCCCCTTTGCTATAATTGGTTCATGTTGTGAAGAAGCACAGCGCGCCTTAGCTTGCTAGCTAGGTGAGCCTGCTTTAAACGGCATTCGCTGATTTACGCTTGTTTGCTTAACTTTATTAAGCTGGTACAAAACAACCGTATTCGTAAAACTTACTTTTTGCTATAATAGGTACATGTTGTGAAGAAGCACAGCACACCTAATTTTTAAACGTCATTATTTGGAGACTACTTATGACTACTTTCGCTACCGCTAAGAAAATCACCACTGCACAAGTTAACGCTGTTGAAAAATTTGCCGCAAAAGCAATTGACGCAACTACCAAAACACAAGAACGTAAGGTTCAACTTGGTAAGCGCATTAGCGTTGAAGGTAAGCGTTACACAATTGAAGGCCTTCGCCGCACTGGTAAGAATCCTGTTTTCTTTTTGCAAGCTACCACAAAAGATAAAACAATCATCGAGGTGCCGGTGTCAACTATCGCCGAGTTGGTTACTGCCAAGAAAGCAAATAAGAAAACCAAGCCTGCTTCTACTAAAAAGCCAGGTGTTAAGAAAACTGGTAGCAGACGTAAAGTGCCTCTTACTTTAGAAATGCAGGTTGAAGAACTAACTGCTCGCGTTCATTCGCTAGAGAAGTTCATTGTTGAAATGCGCTCTGATTTGTTAAAAGAAGCCGCTAAAGAGTTCGGTAAAGTAGTTGGTGAAAGCACAGCCAAACAAAAGAAGACCAAGACTAAAACAAAGGAAAAGCCTGCTAGCTCGTTAGTTTCATTCGATCATTTTGTTCTAGTTACCGAGAAGGATCCTAGAGAACGCCCTTTCAGAAAGCTGTCTGGAGCAACTGCTTTCCATAAAGCTAAGAAAGAGAGTGCCACTGTTTACGGTGTCACCGAGTCAGGTAAGAAAACTAAACTTAAGGTCTTTGCTACTAAAGATCCTGTTTCTAAGAAAGAAACACGTAGCCGCAAATGGCACTGGGCAACAAAGCGTACTGCTACTAAGTTCGCTTAATTGAAAAAGCTTATTCGTAGTAAGGAGACTGCACCGAGGTGCAGTCTTGTTTATCTTAAATAATTAACCGAGGTTTTTATGGAAAAGTTTACACCACCTTTCGCAGAAATGTTTCAGCGTGATATGAAACTACATGCCGAGAAATTGCTAAAGGAATACGGCACTAATTCTGTCGGTGTTCAATGTTGCACAAAGGTATCTGAAACAAAAGGTATGCTAGAAGTCTATTACTTTATAAAAGACGAAGACAATACCGAAGACGGTACTGAATAGCTATCTTTAATACGTTGGTACAAAACAGTGGTGCTTGCCACCGCTGCTTTTTGTTATAATAGCTACATGTTGTGAAGAAGCACAGCACAATTTTTGACATTATTTGAGGAACCTATTTATGTCACGTATTAACAAAAAACTTGCTCAGCACATTGTTCACCTTCAAAACGAAAGCGTACCACACTTGGTAGACCTTATTCTACGCAAGCAGGCGAAATCGCCTAGCCTGCCTAAGCACTTTGATAAGAGTGTTGATTACTACAAAGGTTGCCTAGATTCTCTTTACACCCAGATTGAATCTTTGTTGTTTATGCATAACGTGTATTACGGTTACAGAGAGTCAGTAGTGAGAGGCGTTTCTATTCGCCGCTATGTTTTCCCTGATGAATGTACCAACGTGGTGTCTGTCTCAGAGCTTAAAAGAAAGTGTACTGAGAAGTACATTAGCTCTAGCCTAATCGAAGCAGAGAGAAGTGCTAAAGAGTATCAGCCTGAGCATAACCTAGATTACACTATCTATCAAGCTGAGGAAGCTATACCAACGACTTGTCGTCCGTATATCCGACTTAAAACAAAAAGCGGTAGCTATGCTTACCTGATGACCAAAACTAAGACAGTTACTAAAGCACTCCTTGAAGGTGCTGAGCTTAACTTTGTTGCATATACTCCTGACGGTGTTGCGGTATATGATTTACAAAACCAACACGCTTTTCATAACGTTATTACTGCAGGTGACGAGTTTGAAAATTACTTTATTCTTCACCGCCCTGATGAAGTACCAGCATAAGGAAAAAAAAATGAAAGCTGTATCTGCATTACGCGCATTAAGAAAGGCGCAAAAATCTTTGGCTTCAACTGAAGAGCGAATTAAAGAACTACAGGCAGAGCTAGACTCTGCCTATGAAGACAAACAGACGTTTTCAGACGCTACACATACTCTAACTAAGTTGCTAGTAGAAGCTAGAGCCAAAGAAGACCCAGAAGGTTTCTATTTGTTCATTAAGGGTATGTGTACTAATAGTTGTCGCCGTATGCCTTATTCTAAAGAAGTAAAGTCTCTAGATAGGGCCTTAAAGCAAGGTGTACCAGAAGACTGTTACGAGGCCCGTCTAGTTGTTGTATTCAACAAGAAGGGCAAACGTGATAAAGTTATTGCTAAACAAAACATCAATCAGTGGGATATAACCCCTGCAGGTAAAAAGACAATTAAGGAACTGTCGCTATGATAAATATTAAGAATGTAAATGTAGAAGCTGTTTTCCACGAAAAGTACGGAAACTCGCCTGAGATTAAAATAGAGGTTAAGGAAGAAGGTAAAGCAAACCCTTTTATGTGCTTTGAGCATGGAGGTAAAGACTTTCTCCTTTCACTAACTAACGGTGTCGGTAAATACGGTATCTACGGTAACTCGAAAGAAAGAGAACTTTTTCAAAGAAGAGGTACCTACACGGTGCTTGTCTTAGATAAAGACGAAAAGACTGTGGTAGAACGCAAGTATCGAACTTGGTCAAGTTCTCGCCCTTCTATTATGAACGAGGTATTCGCTCTTGAAGGAGATAATTACCTAACAGACTGCGAGGTACGACTTGAATGTAACAGGTCACCTGTAGGTAACGCCACAGTAGGTTTACTTAAACAGTTGAAAGACCAAGTAGAAGGCTTTTTTATTCTTGCTTGCTTAGACCTAGAGGATTTTGACGATTACGGAGAAAAAGTAATTCGTTACTTCCCTAGTTTACAGGCAGACCGCTTTGACTTCGGTCCTGAATGTGAATGGAAAGCAAAGCGGTTCAGCAAAGATTACCAAATCTTGGAAACACTGTAAACACAATAAATAGCGGGGCATTGCCCCCGCTGTATACGTAGAGAAAATTATGCTTACTCTGGACGATTTTATTAGCGACTACCAGCACTTGGTTGTCCGTAATATGAATAAAGATGGTCAGCTTCTTAAAAACCAAGCTTTAGCTCACGTAGAGAAATACTACACTCACTGTAAAGCAGAGTGTTTAGATTTTCTAAACAGAAAAAGTTAACCCCTCGGCATTATTTATCAAAGGAGATTACTTATGCCACGCGCAATCGAAGTAGAACACAAACGTTGGACCCAGACTTCTGTATTGATCGATACAGGTGAGTACAGTTACATATACGGTTACTACCAAGGTAACGCCGTTAAAACTATAGGTATGCGGTGGAACGGTAAAGGTCAAGACGCAGGTTACCCTAAGCTATTTAAGCGACCTGTATGGTTTAATATTCCACAAGAGCTTACTTTGCCTACTTTACTTATGCTTAGTTCTCACCTAGCTTTAACTTATGCAGGTCCTGTTCTTTCAAAGAACGGCACGATGACAAAAGCAGAGTTTGACGAGTACACCATCAACATCAAATCAGCTATCGCTAACTGTAGAGAAGGAAACCTACTATGAAAACTTGTAACTTCCATATAGCGTGGGTCGGAAAGTGTAAGGCAAAAGTAGTTGAAGGTACTGACTATTGCGAAGACCATACTGTTGGTTGTGAAGTATGTGGTGCGCAGGCTACTGACTCTTGTGACCATACAGGTTCACTGGTTTGCGGAGCACCTTTGTGTGGTTCAGTTCTTTGTAAGTACAAGCACAGGTTCACCAAGCACTGTAGTTCAGGTAGCTTTAACTTAGCAACTTTGCCTTACCTTATTTTTGATTTTTGCCAAGGTACTGCTCAGACTAGCGTTAGTTCTATGAAGCAGGTAACGAGTGCTATGCGTACAACACTCCGAAATGAACAAAAGTTTTATAACCAATACATGCCTGAAAAGGCAAAAGAAAGAGCTTTTTCTTACACTCGATGGGCTGCAACTATTGACCTGCTAGAGACTTTGTTGGACAAGTGCATAGACTTTCAACTTAATACAGGTTTTGCGTTTGCCGACGAGATAGATAACATGACGGTGAAAATATATCGGGTCTGTATTACTGATCCTGCTCGAAATAAAGCACACGTTTTCTTTATACGACCTTGGTTAGAAAGCAGCGCATTCACTTTCTTAAAGGGTTTACCTTCTGTAACACACTTGGAAATAGATGCAGATGAACAGGCATGCATTAAGTTTTTCAAAGAGGGTATGTTTGTCCAAAACGCTTTCCCTACACTAGCGCCTGAGGTTCGGGAGTATTTAATCACAGGTCTTTTGCCAGAGGAGCAAGCGTGATGCCTATGCTAGTTAAATTTTCAGTAGCGATAGTTATGCTGGTTTCTTTTGGTCTACTCCCTTTATTGTGGACATTGCTAATAGACCTTGGCGTTAACCAAGCTATTTGCTTTATGTTGGTATCTGCACTTCCTTTTATTATTGCAAAGATAGCAGAGAACGTTCTACTAAAACTAGGCTACCTTTCTAAGCGTAACCCTATTAAGTAATGCGGTGACGCTTGATACTCCTGGGCGTTAAAGGGATGTTCGGTAGGTAAGGGTTTATTTCTTTCCCGATTAGCTTAACCGATCTACCAAGGGGAGCCACTTCTGTCGAATCGGTTTGTTCCTTTCCACTGTGGCGAAAATAAGGAACACCTAGAAGCGCATTTAACCAAGTGTGTTTTTAGGTACACTAAATAGGTACAAAATAACTATATTCCCTGTATGGGTATTTTGCTATAATAAGCATATTGAACGAACTGAGGAAAAGCACATGTTGCATACCGGTAATACTTACACTTTAAAACACTTATTCAATCTAGACCTGACAGACGTACCTAGTCTGTCGGTAATAGTTGAAGGTAACGAGTCTCCTATTCAACACAGCCATATGACTGTTTCGGATTTTTTAGATCAACCTGAATGGGCAGAGACTAAATGGGTTTTCTTATTCACTACGCATGAGGAGATTCCTTGTTTCGTAGCTTCGAATAGCCAAGAGGTTCTTAAATTGGTTACAGTTGAAGAACCTGTAGACAGGTATCTTGATTACTGGATAGTGCCTAAATCGCACCCTAGAGAACAGTACGGTGTTTCAAAATGAAACACCATAAGTTTTTAGCTGGAATATCTCTTATAATAATAGCTGGTATCATTCTTTACTTAACCAGCGTTTACTACTATTACATTTAAGGAAACACCGATGACTGATATTAAAATCTCAAAATCTATTCTGGTTGAATTGACCGAAATTGCCGCTTTTCATGCCAAGTATCTGCACATGTCTAAAACAAACTTTGAAGGTCAAGGTATTGATTCAGACGTGGCTGAAATGCTTGTAAGAGACCAACGCACTGTAATTGATACAAGCGTAGGTGCTCTTATCCGCGTTCATGCTTATAGCCATGTTTTAGAAAACGTAACAGCAGGTGACTACTCAGACCACCCTGCAAAGTATGACAACCAGGTTCATGCTATTGCTGCCGAACTACGCGCACAGTACAAAACATGTTTAGATAAACTACTTGAGGAGAGCAAATAATGGGCAAGCAAACTAACTTTAGAAACGTTTTTACTGGCCCTAATGTATTTTTCTCGGCAACTTGCCTGACTGGAAATACCCAGCTGATGAAAGTAGTAGAAGCATTTAAGATAGATAAAGATGCCTCTCACTTCTTTACGGTCAGTGTTAGAGATTTTATTGATAACGAAGACGGAGGTTACTTCCGGTATTCTTTCTCTATATCTAAGGTACTTGTTCAATATATTCAACAGGTAACAGACTCTCCCTATAAAGATATTATGAAGGAGTTCCATACTTTATTTAAGCAATGGGCTGTATGTGTGAATTTAAGCTCTAGCTTAACAGATGCCGTAGCTATAGTGGTTGAAGATAAGACTATTTGTATCGATGTTATTGACCAGTCTCATGTAGAGCAGTACTTTCCTGAAAGCAGCACAGGGTACAAAGCGTATCTGAAAGGCAGACGGTTAGAATACAGCCGTCCAAACAATCCTATTGTTAGCGAGTTTATGGCAATGTATCTTGTAAGTACTGGTGCTACTACAAGGTACGATTTAGAGAAAACTCCTTACTATAACGGCGCTTCTTTACATGCTTTCTTTTGGTCAAGCATACAAGAAGATGCAATGTCTATTAGTGATATGGTCAAAACCCGCGCCCAGAGCATAATTGAAATGGCGGCACTTATAGTCAAGTACTCTGTAGATGCTGGTTTAAGTGAGCAAGACCATTACGAACAGGAAGTAGAAAACTTACTTCAAAAGTCCAAGCTGGTTATAGATGAACAAGGCACAACTGTAGCTGAACGTCTATATACCAAAGCGTTTGAGATGATAGACCTCAATGAAGTGGTGCCTGTTAAAGTGCTTTCTCAGTATCTGCCCCCTGAAAGTATTGCATTTTTTGCCGCTTGCTCCATGCAATGGGAACTGGAAGATGATTACGACTTTGAAGAAAGCGTAGACTTTTTAACTGAACAAGCAGTAACCTTTTCTAACCATCTTAGATTAGAAGACGCAACTAGGAAAAATGATATGGACAATATACCTACTACCAGTGATTTAGATAACGAACATCCTTTAGATCAGTCTGAAAAAGCTCTTGACCTAGACACCGCTAAATCTGTACTGACTGAAAAATTAGGTTTCACAGACCGAGTGGTGTCTAAAATGACAGATGAAGAAGTTCTCCAAGCCGTTGAACGCAATACGCCTTATAAAGAAGTTGCAGAGAAAGACACGCAACCGAGCGAACCTTTTACGATGTATAAAAGAGAGATTATTGCCAAGAATCTTACGTTTTTTCAGCCTTCTAACATAGAGCTGTTTTCAGATTTGCGTATGAAGGCAACGGCATTGTGTGTTGCACCTAATGTAGTTTTAGCAGACAATATACCTAAACACTTGCAGTCAGGTGACCAAGGTGCGTATCAAGATTGTGTTTTTGAAACCTTCTTAAATCTAATAGAGCCTTTAGGTTTTGGCACTCTTTCAACTCGAAAAGAATTCACTAGCCTAAGTAGCCGTTTGAACACGTTGCGAAAGCCTGTTATTGCTAACGCTCAAAAGTCTTACAAGTTGCCTAAAAACGTTACAGATATAATCTGCCCTAGAGATAATCAAGACCTTACTTTTGAAAACTTGTTAGAGGCATTCGCTTGGGTATTTCCGACAAGACAGGGAAATAGCTTTGAAGGTTACACCCTTCTAGGCGAACAAGTGGTAAAGGTATTTTCAGATCCAAATAGCGCAGGCGGTCTTTCTTATGAAGATGCCTTTACTTTAGCTTTTATGTTAACAGGTTTCTACGCTGCGGTAGATTTCAAAATATATGGTAACGCACTTGTAACAGAGCAAGATTTTCAATGTGTACTTCGAAGTATAGCCTTTATGTCTTTGTATTTATACCATATTGCTTATGGTAACTCAGAGCTGAAACCTGAAAGGTTTGAATATAAACATATAAGGTGTGTAAAGGCGATATTGCTTTCCTCTGGATTGAAAGAGCAACTTCATGTTACGTCTCGCTCATTCCGTACAAAAGAGTTTGAAGATCTAGAAGAAGGCTACTCTGAACATCTTAATAAATTTATTGATTTTAGTCCTTTGTACGCCGAGTTTGCAAACACTTTTAACCTTGCACAGGACTTCAATATAGAAGACTACATAAGGCAGTTTATCTCAAGCTTTGATTTGCTAAAATTCAAGTCTCTTGAATCCGAAGAAGCACCTAAAGGGAAAGGTAACCCTTTCCCTGCTTACTTGTCGGAGTATATATATACTGACCGAGATACAAAAAGTTTAGACAAGAAACTTAAAATTACCGGAAAGAGATTCCCAAGAGCTATTTCTGATGAAGATAAAATATTTGCGCTAAACATGGTTCGCTATGCTGCAAAAAACCTTGTTATAAATGACGTAAAAGAGTTCTTGCACGATCTAGAAGACTACGATGACGGTAAGCTAGGTCTTATGGGAATTGCATTCGGAGTATCAAAGAAAAACACTTCCGAAGAAGAGACATTTGAGAGACTCTGGCATCATTTTAAGTTACCTGCAGATGAAATAAGCCTAGAGCTAGAAGATGAAGAGGGTTGTTGCGGTGAAGATGGTTGTGAGTGTGATGAATACACCGAGACTAATGAATTCCAAGAGCCTGTTGTTGCGAAAACCGAGGAACCTGCTGTTATTAAAGGTGGACCTAAGGAAAAGGAATCTGTTTCCTCAGAAGTAATACGTTTGTCTCTATGGAAAGAAAAGGTCCTTTCTCTGAAACAATTGGCTGTAATGAGTGACGACTCTGTTCGCACTATTTACGAAAATATGCTTTAAAGTTTCGCCTGCTTCACCGTTTTAAAACCTCTCCCCTTGTCATCGGTGGTGTGAAGCAGGCTTTTTTATTAAAAGTGTAAACATGTATTAGCCGTATAAATAGGAAAGTACATGAGTGTTCACAAGCAAAAACCGCTTCTTAAACTTTTGAAAAGACGATACTAGTTATTCTGTATAGAGCACGGAGTGTATGAAGTTGCCTTGTCTAGTTTGACTTGGTCTACTAACCGTGCTGAAAAGGTATTAAACTACTGTTGTTAAAGGGAAATTCGTAGATGAAAAGTAAATTACCTTCACATATAATTAATGCGATAAATGCAGTTCACATTCGTATAGATACTTCTGAATTTGAAACAACTCTCCGAAGTCTAGGTACGTCCTTAAGCAACCTAACAAGTGTCGCGTATGGCTTAGACAGTTACGTAAATACAAAAGACTTGCAGTGGATTGCCAGCAGAGAACAATCTATACAACAAGGCATCGATACTTATGTAGAAGCTATTTCAAAGTTTGTGTCTTTGAAATCAAAAGTTCCTTATGATGATGTTTACCAAGAGCTTGAGAAACAAAAGCAATCTATTTTAGAAGGCAAACCTATATACGATACTGTACAGTACTTGCTGACTTTAAAGAATATTCCGTCTACGGGGCACTGTATTATTCCGCATGAAGCTTTCACCTATCCTGTAAAAACTATTCATCGCCTTTGGGTAGCGTACCCTGAGTTTAAATACGGTGACGTACCAGAGCACCGTCGTAATGCTTTCTTGGAAGATAAAGGTCACGACTGGAATTTATCAAGCCGAGGAATCTCTTACTCCGGTATACTTCGCAATTATGGTGAAGATGGTAAAGGTAGTGGTAGGTTACTTATAGAGTATAAAGTAAAACGGGCATGAAAGTGTTAAATATATTTTTTAATTGGTACCGTTCCCCTGTAAATCCAATGTGTTGGTATGATGTGCGAACGTTTCTTGGTAAGTGTTTTGTCTGGTTTGTTTTAGCTCTAATCAATTATTTAATCTAGGAGAAATTATGTCACATAAAGTACATGGTGCTACGGAATTCAGAAACGAAAATGGTTTGTACAAAAAAGGATTGTGTCCTGATAACTGTGACCCTTCTTACTTTGAAAGCAGAACTCATAGGCAGTTGGCAAAGCTTGAACTCGAAAGCTGGTTTCAAAACGGCTGTAACGGTTTCTTTCTTATCAAAGAAGAAGGCTACCCTCACCAGTTGCCTAATAGCCCTAATCGTCTAGGTCTTGATTGGATTTTTGTAGAGATAGACTTCTCTAACATGCGCGAAATAATGAAGTTCATCGGTCTTGACCCGAAACGTCTAGAAGAAGAAATGAATTTCTTTATGGGAGGTGATACCTTTATATTCAAAGACACCTCAGGTAATGACATTGAACTTGGTCCTGAAACTGATTGGAAATCAAGCCAGTGTTTTGTAATGAAGAACGAACAAGGTTGCTACATGATGACCTTGCAAATGTTTAAAAATGTATTCGGAGATTATGATGGGACTAAGAAGACTACTGCGTGAAGAACGTGAGCTAGAAGAAGACGTTGACCATTACAAGTATCGCATAGAGGAGTGCGATGATGATTCTCTAGAAACTTTAGAGAGTGCAAAAAGCACAGATGACCGCCTGTTAAAGGTTCGCCGTCAGATTGTTAATGTGATGGAAAGTAACCTAGAGCGTAGACAAAATTGGTTGCGTAAACACGGGAGAAAAAAGAAATGATTGTGTTCAAACTGCCTGTTATCTTGATATGCATGTTGCTTGCTTTGGTTTCTACCGTATTCAAAGTTACTGTAATAACTTTCTTCTTCTGTTTGTTTATTTGGTTCGAAGGTTCACCTAGCCCTGGTACTAACATTTACCAAGACGTATCTTTTGCCAAAGACTACAACAAGCTTAAAGGCGTTTTTAAATCAGTATATAGCTGGTTCTTAAATGAGGTAAAGTCTATATGAAGTTATTTTCTTATACTGGACAAGGCGTATCTAACGGCTGCTTTGTACTTGTTACAGCGCGAAGCGATTTAACTGCTGCTAAACTAGTACGCAAAAAACTAACAGATTTAGGTCTAGAGACTTCAAAATCTTTGTTAGACATTCGCCAAGCTTTAACGCCCGTAATGGAATCACTTGATTCACCAGCTGTTATCTACTACGACAACGGAGACTACTAAAATGAAATTTGCACAAGGAAATGATTGGTTAAACGGCGGTAAAGGTTTTACCAAGGAAGATCTTGACCAACTAGTCAAACAAAGCGAGACTAAAGAGTGCAGTATGGATGAGGTTCTGGCAGGTGGTGACGAAGCCGCATCCAAAGAGGTTATTGCCTCTCTTTTAAAACGTATCGATGAGCTAGAGGCCCAGCTTGTATCGGGCCCTAAAAAGATTGAAAGTGCTGATTACCACTCTATTACTTGGACAATAGCTACAGACAAGAAAACTCCTCAGGCAGGGGAACAAGCTGTTAGTCTTTTGGTCACTGCGGTAGAGAATGCTTATGCCAAGTATTTCAAATCTACTATGTTCGGAAAGCTTTTAGCCAAAGGTCGATACTGCGGGGCTGTTAATACTATCGAGCTATCTTCTCCTACAGTAGTAGACGGCGAGTTTAAAGGAATTTACGACAACTTAATCCTTTCTAATGTCAAGAACAGAGATATTTTGTGATTATAGCAGGCACTGGACATAGACCTAATAAACTAGGAGGCTATGACCAGCAAAACTTTCATAACCTAGTTAAGTTCGCAGGTGTTCGTCTTGTGCAACAAGAACCTGATTTAGTTGTTTCAGGTACAGCTTTAGGGTGGGATATGGCACTTTTGGTAGCGGCCCGTAAACTAGATTACCGAGTCCAGGCTGCTGTACCTTTTGAAGGGTTTGATAAAAACTGGCACTACGGTACTAGGCAGTTTTGGAATGCTTGGGTAGAGTCTTGTTCTGAGGTAGTGGTATTAAAAGATTTAGGGCAAGACTTCCAGTACTATGATGTAGTTAAAGCCCTTGACGAGCGTAATCGTTATATGGTTGATATGTCTGACAGCATGATGGCTTTATGGAACGGCACAAAAGGAGGTACTGCTAACTGCATACGTTATGCCCAGAATCGCAAAGTGGTTGTTGAAAACCATTGGTATTATTGGGAACGCTCTAGATTCAATAAGGACCGAATATGTTAGTCCGTAAATTCAAATTCGGAACAGAAGACTTAGTGCCCCTATTCGGCGGCTATAAGAAAGTACCAGCCAGGTGTCTGTATAATTTTGTTTTTATAGAACACCCTGAACCGTTGGCTCGTAAAATAAAACAACGTCTTTATGTTATAGACACAGAGACTATTTCAGATCATGTTTATGTATATGCTACCAACATACCTACTATAGACCTCGATTGGAATACTCACCAAAGTTTGCCGACTATAGACTACGATACGTGCCTCGGTTACCCTAAATGCTACGCATACGGAGAGCTTGCCCAGATACGTGATATCCAAATTAAGCCTGTTAGTTCTGTAAATACTTTTTGCTCTTGCTGTGGTCATCCTTTTAAAGAAGGCGACCGAGTTATGAAACTAGAGCTATTCAAATCAAGCGGTTTTAATTATATAAAGGGCTTGTACAAAGTAACCAAAACAAACATTACAATACACGCGTATCCTAGTCTGTGTAATGCAGGTGGTCAGTTTATTCTAGATACTATCCGAAAAAGATCTTCACATTGAGGAATTACCATGAACCATGACTTAGCAAAAATACTTTTTAAATCTCATTACGACCAGCCTTGGAGAATCTTCCATTCTTGGCGTCACATAGAGCACGGACTAGAAGCACTACAAGAGTTTATTTATGCCAAAGAGCTTGATAAATCAGATAGCGAAATAAGAAAGATTGTTCGCCAACACCGTGACTTGCTTTACATTGCTTGGTATATGCATGACTTGGTTTATGTTCCTAAACACGAAGGTAATGAACAAGCAAGCGCAGACCTAGTTCCTTACTATGCACCTATGTTGATTCCTAATATTGATTTAGAAGGTATCCAAACAATCTCCCGTCTTATCCTGTGTACAAAAGATCACAAGGTAGTAGACAGGCTGTTCCCAGGTACCCCTGTGTCCAAAGAGCTTGAAGCTTTAAGCAAAGTAATGATTGATATTGATCTGATAGGCTTTGCCAAATATCACCCTATGACTTCTTTGTGGGTAAGGGAAGAATTTGAATCGGTCTTGGTTCAAATAAAAGACGAAGACGGTCTAGATGACTTCGACCGAAAGTGGCGCCTAGGTCAATCTGATTTCTTAACAGGCCTTTTGCTGAAAGACAACCTTTATCAAACAGGTTATTTCCAGTCCAATTATCAACAAGAGGCTTTGGCTAATATCCGTGCTGAGGTAGACAGTTACAAATAACTTTATTAAGTCGGTACAAAACAGCCTTCTAGTTTACCGACTTCCTATATAGTATAATGCACATGAAGTCAACAAGTTTATGGAGTATTTATGCCACGTAAAGTAACTAAAACCATGCGCGAAGCCCGCAAACGCGCAGTACAGCAAAAGCGGGAACGCAGAGAGTACCAAGCTAGCCTAAACAAAGATTGGCATTGGTCATTAGGAGATTCAGATTCAGATACTCGTAGGGTGTTACATGCCGCAAAGAAACGCGGACCTAAACTAAGTTCTAGCATTCAAATGAAACCTACCAAAGGTAGACCTACGAAACTCGATTCTGTTTTTCTTGATACAGACTTTAGTGACCTAGAAAAATCTGTTCTAAAGTCTGAATCGAAAAACTTGAATGGTGCAACAACAGGTAAGTTTTCAACCAAAGCATTATCGCGTTCTAATATTCCGAAGACCATGAGTGAAGAAGAATACCAAAAGCGAGAAGAGGCAGCTCGTCAAGAAATTGAACGCAAGAAAACTTGTATTGCTCCTGCTTACAACAAAGGTGCCTACCAGTATATTGCAAGTGAGGAAATGGCAAAAGATGCAGGTAAAAAGAAATGAAGACATTCGTTAAAGGTCTTATTAAGTACAAGTACCCTATATGCCTATCAGTTGTACAAGTATCATTTTTGATATTCATTTATGAGCCTGTAGTAATTGCACTGAAAGAATATTTAGGTGAGCCTTTTTGGTTAGCCTATGTTATAACTTTTATGGTCTACATTAACATACTAATACCGTCTTTCTATTGGATATACCGATGCGTTAGAGTTGAATTGTGGAAAAGCAAGAACAAAGTTAACTACCACAGGTCTATGGAGAAATTGGCTTTTGATAAATGTCCTTGTTGCTTCGGTTCTCTAGAGGTAAACTTTTCTAATGTCGGTCACGTTACTCAAGCATGTAGGGGTTGCGGGTTCTGCAATCAAATGGTTGCCAGTATACCAACATTTTTGGACAATAAGCCTTCAGGCAATTACATAAAATGGTCTCAATACATACAAGAGGCTGAATAAGGAAATAACATGAGCATTACGCATCTTTTAAACTTACATATTGATACTTCGAATACTCTTTTGAAGGCTCTTTATGAACACGCAGATACCTATAAAGATCTTTGGCTATTTGCAACTACTGACCTACAACTAGGTCTGTACCTGGAAGAAGTTAAGACCTTTGTAAAGTCTCTAAAGGATCCCAATAGTGTTAGGATTGATGTTCATTCTGATATGTTAGCCCTGTATTTAGATTTTGAAAAGTTCGGCACTTACAACCTAGACTTGTATTCTGGTTGTCACGAATTTTGGACAGAGTGCAGATCTTCTATTGACTTTGATCAAGAGTCTTACTGTAAGAAAATTATGTCTACTTGCCGCGCTCGTGGTATTCGTATAGGTAAACCTATAGATAACTTATCTGAGATTGCCGAAGCTCTTGTGTTTAGAGCTATATACACATTCAAGATAGTTGATATGAAGGTAGCGCAAGAGCTATTTGGTTTTACCTTGAAACCTGCGGTAAAGCCTCTTGTTCTTGAAAGCATTCAGAAATCTAGCAGAAGCTTTGTTCGATGCCAAATTGCAGAGCTTATTCAAAGTAAAGACCAACAAGAATTTGAAAGAATGTTAGATCGTTTAGACAGTTCTTTAGAGACAGGAAAACATCCCCTGTCTTACGGAGAAGGTAAAGTTTCAGACCTGTTGGTTGAAGTCGAAGGTAAGGTAACTACTGTTCGACAAATGGACCCTAAAGACGCAGCTTGGGTAATATCAAAGATACTTCCTATAACTGCAATGACAAATTTTCTAAAGACCTTCGGTCCTAAGACTAAACAAGAGTAAATTTTATGCCAGTAACTAAACCTGTTGTAGACACCAAGGCTCCTATTGATACAGATGCCTTTTTAAAACTTACCCTTAGGGACATAACTCTATCAATTATGGAAAACATTGATTCGCTTTCTAGCAGCGACTACGCAGGACGCATGTTATTGGCTTCTTCGGGAATGAGTAAAGACAGTCCTTTGGATTTGCTTATCCAGGCTTTGACAAAAGAGTACTCTACTTACGAAGATATTGCTCGTAAAGTGCTTTCTTTTGACAAAGCTGAATCTTATAAATTTGTAAAAAGATGGTACACTACTATTTTAAATGTTCATAAAGACGAGTGGGAGGTGATGTACTCGCATACTTATTCTCATGTAACTATTGTTTTAGGAAGTTAAAATTAGACACTGACAAGGGGAACAAAAATGTCTAACAAACAAATGAAAGTTTTAGAAGTAGCAAACCTTTTACGTTCACTTTATACCTCAGGTAAAAAGCCGCACCAGATAGCTTACCTGATTCTTTTGCATTACAAGAAAGACCTTAGTGTAGATGAATTCACGTACTTTATGGACGGGTTCTATACACCGAACGGTAAACCTCTTGATCGTACTAATGTATACGGCCACTTGTATGCACTAGACAAAGCCAACTATATCTACAAGCAAAAAATGCTTGGTGATTACGGTAAACCTTGTAACGTGTATTTTATTACACCTAAAGGACTGGATGTTATTCAGCCTATCCTTGACATGTGCGGTGATTGGGACACAGTTAAGAAGTCGAGCACTTTAACAGCTTTGTTTGGTACGCGACCTTCACCTGAGTACAAACCTATTTCTGAGGCGCTTCAACCAGAAAATAAGTCACTTACATCGGATCAAGAGTCTGATTCAAAAACACTACAAAAGGAGACACACTAATTTAATTGGGATGACACATACGGTGAATCCTATGCGAAAAATAATATTGCTGGCTGCACTGGTATCGCTTGTTGCCGGTGCCCAGCAAGACAAAGAAATTCTAATAAGCATACCGGAGGACTTTTCATTTCCTCTAGGGCAACAAGTATTGAACGATCTTGCAAAACAGGTATACTCAGGTATACCTGTCCGCGTTTCTACTGAATATTTTCCTGACAGGCAATCTGCCTTACTAATAAAGCAAGGCAAGGTCCACGGAGAGATATACACATCTAAAGAATTTTACGACTCTTCTGGCATCGAATATATCTCTGAACCTATAACCACTATTCGTATGGCGATGTTTTGTCTAGATAGGAACGAGTGTGCTTTTCCAGACAAAAACTTTATTTGGATTATTCCAAAAGGCTCTGGCGTAGCAAGTAGCTATTGCCTTGAGAATAAAATATTTTGCGTTAGCGTAGATAACTCTACCAGTGCTTTTGTAGAGTTACTTAGAAACTCAGGCAGCATTTTGCTAATGGACAAACTTAGCGCCGGAGGGGTTATATGCAACTCAGAAATCGATAAGATATATTACCGAGACGTACCTGAATTAGACTCGCTTGCTTTTGTTTCTATAGGCGAAGGTATGTCAGAATATGTTACGGAACTTGAGACAAATATAAAAAAGCTTAAACGTGATGGAACTATAGATGCTGCGATACAGAGATTCTGGCAAGCTTTGTATGATTGCAACATTTCACCTATTAATGTAGATGATAGATTTCTACAGTTGACAGAAGGACTAGTTGATGTGGGCACCCAATAAATATTATTTAGCGCTTCCTAAAGGTTTACCTAATGAACCTGATAACTGGGTAAGCGTTAAGTATACCGAACTTGGACATTTTTATAAAGCAGGAAACACGCACACCTATTATCCAGAAGACTTTGAACAGGTTCTTACTTTGGATTTTTACCGTGCGGTCACCTTGTGTAAGCACTACAAAGAAGTATACCAGCAGAAGAAAAGAGACCCTAATTCTGTAGAAGAGATTCTTAAAATTCTTACTGCCTTGAAAGATGACAGGGAAGGCAATACGTCTATTGCTGACTCTGACCAAAATCAAATGATTCTTAAAATATTCCGATTACTTGATAAGGTAGAGAAAGATGATCGAGAGCAAATATCCTCTTGTGACTTTGGGCACAATATTAAAACACAACAAGAACAATAGTCCTTATTTGTTTACTATTGTTAGCGAAGACTACATTAGTTTTCCTGCGACTTGTTTTTGGACAATCTGCGGTTTAGATGCCCAAGGTCACCCTGATTACAAGTACAAGGTCTTGCGCCCTAATACCCAGACTTGTTTTGAGCATGACGTGCCTGATGATGTTGATACTTGCTCTAATTGCGCGTTCTTGATAAAAGACTTGTATACTCATGACCTAGCACTTTTGGTTTTACCTAAAGACTACGCTGACCAGCTTCTTTTTACACAAGACGTTTATTATTCAGCTTCGGTAGCTATGGATAAAGAGTTACCTATTCATTGTAGTTTGAGGTTTACACCTTACGAGACTACCGAGTACTCTGGATTTACTTATGAGGTGCCTTTGAAATTCAGCACAAGCGGTATAAGTATAAAGAAATTTTTAAACCGGCATTTGCCTTTATGTAGTGCATCTTTCTATAAAAAGAATATGCTTGAGCATAGAGCAGATCACAACTTACTTTCTTTTACTGAGAGTATACGTGTTAGCTAAAACTGTAAACTAAAGTAACAAAGCACACAAGCTAAGGATTTGTGCTTCAAATCAACGTATGTATAATGGAATTTGTTGTACGCCAAATAGAGAACTAATATGTTATCAACCTATTCTTTAATAGTGGAAAACCAGGACTTGTTTTCTGCTCAAATTGCACAGGAAGTTTTTGGAGACGTAATAGCAGGTAACAATCCTAATCAAGTTATAGTAATTACTGATACCTCGCTGCGGAGGAAAGAGCTTACTTCAAACGCGTTTACTTGTTTAGGCGGCTTTGGTTTATTCGCGTCTTTCTTGGATCTAGACAGGTCTTTTCTAGAGAAAGACGCCGCTAGACCTGCTTTGGTTGCTTGCGCAAACCATGTAGCTAGCGGGTATGACTTTATTAAAGCAGGGCTAACAAATTTTTATTTTATAGCTCCTCCTAGATGGACTACTTTGTATGAGCAAAGTAAGCTTGAAGCACACCTTGTGTCCAAGAACTCTATGTTATTGCATTTAATGAGCAAGCTTGACCGACCGAGTGTTTTCGATTTTGAAGATATTTCTTTAACAATCGTCTGCAAGGACAAGCGAGTGTACGATATTGTAAAGAAGTGGGTAGACGATAAAAAGTATATACTATCTTCTAAAGGAGAATTATGAAAATAGGATTTGCATGTAAGTACTTTCATCCTGACCGAACTTTGCCTGCCAAAGCTCTCAAAGAGGAAGAACAAAAATACAACTTTAAATCTACTACTGCAAAATGGTTAAAGGATAACCCTAAACTTGCCTACAAGCGGTTAGAAGAAATTTGTATCTACAACGCCGAATGTGTGGTTCGTTTAGTAGACCTGGTTAGTAGCTGGGCCGTGCCGCTAAGAATGTTACGCATAGGGAGCGATGTACTCCCTATGTATACCCACAAAGATTTCAGAACTTTCTACAAAAAAGCCCCCTTTATGCAAGAAGTGGAAAACTTACTTGCAGCCGCAGGTCATCGTGCGAGAGCTGCAGGCGTCAAACTCTCAATGCACCCTGGTCAATTTTGTGTACTTGCTTCTACCAAGCCTGATGTGATTGCCAATTCAATAGAAGAATTCGAGTACCACGTAGACGTTATCCGAATGATGGGCTACGCCAAGTCTAAACTTGATTTCAAGTGCAATGTCCATCTTTCAGGTGCAGGTGGTGCCGACAAATTCCTATCTACTTACCAAAAGCTTTCAACCGAAGCCCGCCGCGTTATCACTTTAGAGAATGACGAGTACACCTCCGACCTAAACGACCTGCTGCCTCTAGCAGACTATGTAGGTATCGTGCTTGATATTCACCACTACTGGATATACAACCATTCTTTTATCTCCTCACAAGACCCTAGACTTGAAATAATAGAGCAATCTTGGCAAGGCAGGCGTCCCACTATTCATTACTCGTACAGCCGAGAAGAGCATTTAAAAGGTCTTACTGGCACAAAGCCTGACCTGAATGCTCTTGTATATTCAGGCATCCCTAAGTCTAAACTAAGAGCACATTCTGATAGTTATCCTAATCCTGCAATGAATAGGTATGCACTGGAGTTTCTGCCTCAATTTGATATTATGTGCGAAGCCAAGAACAAGAATGAAGCAAGCACACTCCTATACAAGCAGGCGGTACGCGTAGGTGTACTCTAACTGTATTAAGTCGGTACAAAACAGTATATGTTAATACTCGCTTAATTTGTTATACTTATTAAATGTTGCGAAGAAGCGCAGCATATTATTTAGGAGCATTTATTATGGCTAAGCAAGTTTCAGAAAAAACCATGAAGTTTATCGCACAACGTTTGCGTGATGTAGCAGATACTAAACCTAACTTTAACTCTGAGTTGGTTGATCCTGAAAAGGATTTCGAAAAGTACCAAGACCTGGCTTTGCTGATTATCGAACCTGATATTCACGCAGAAGGGCCTGACTTCGATTCTAAAACCAATGAGTTTTACATGGACTGGCTACAGAACTATACATACAACTGGGCGCAGTATATAAATAACCTGCTCGGTGCAGAGTGGGGAAGAATAGCCAAGTTCGTTTCAACCCACGGTTACTAAATAGGGGGTTAACATGAATTCAGAGATTCAAGCCCGCAATATATCTAGCCTGTACTACCAGTTGGTTGATCGGCTTTCAGAATTAGAAAGCACAGGCGACAGCAACCATATTGACCTCAGTATTGTAACCCAGTTAAAAAACAAAATGGAAAAGCTTGAACCTATAGTTACCCAAGCTAAAGAATCAATAAAATAAAAGGAATTAAAGTGCGCTTATTAAAAAAGATACTTAAAAGTACTACATTTAATTTACTGGTCGTTATTGTTGTCGTCCTTTATTATCATACCTGTCTTGTGTAGTAGGTTTTGAAAATACTAATATAATGTATAGGGAGCAAGTCTGCTCCTGTTAAAATAACCCAAAGGATTCGCTTCACTATTCCTTTCTAGATACACCTAAAAAACAAGTTGGAAATAAAATATGGTTTATATTATTAAACCTATAGGCAGTCTTTACGTTTCCTTACGTGACTTTTTGTCCAAAGCAAATGCGATAAAGAACCTTGATAAAAAGCTGGATGCTTTAAGAGTAGAGTTTGAAACCAACGGTCGAAGTCGAGAATGGTTCAAAGCTGTCCGTTCTATAGTGCTTGACGTTGCTCGTCACAGAAAAGCTCTTGAGCCTTATACGACCTCAACGCTTGCTACCTTAATAAAGATAGTTGGCCCTAACACCGTGCTTAATACGTTGGTAGACGGCAGGTATTTGAATAGACAGGTAGCAGATAACCTTCTGTCTGAATATAACGAAACATCTTACATGGTAGACAAGAAAGTAAAGGACTTGCGCCTAGCTAAGTGTATCAAGGGTAACTTTACTAAATAGGTACAAAATAGACCATTACGCAGAACACAAATTTTGCTATAATGTAATTGTTGTCGCAGCAAAGCGCAGCAATCAAACAAACTTTCGGAGATACAAATGGACGATATTACTTTAGACGGTCACTCAGCAATTGTTAATGCTATTCTTTCAAGTTGTTCGAGAGAACTTTCTGTTAGCTACGATGACCCAAGCCTTGAAACATCGGTTAGCGGCGCCCTTGAAAAGGCGAAACAGGATGACTACGAAGATTATAGCCAACTTGCCCAAGTTATAGTTGAACCAACGTTTACTGAAAACCAATCAGTTATCCAAGAAGAATATGCCGAGTATATCGAGAACAATACTGATAACTGGGCAGCCTGGGTACGCCAAACTTTTGGTAACGCTTTAGGTAATCTTGCCGATGCCGTAAACGAATACGGTTATTAAGTTATAAGCTAGTAGGCTTCTGTAGGAGTCTACTGACGTATAACTTTACTAAAGTGGTACAAAACACCATATATACGTACCCCTGTAGTTTTGCTATACTGTATGCATGTTGTGACAGACAGCATACAAACTTTCGTTAAACAAACAAACTTAAAGGAAATTCAAAATGGCTAAAGTTCAAACAAACGAAGCAATGGTTGGTAAGCGCATCAAACTAGAAGATGGCAGCCGTGTTAAAATCCTAGAAGCACAGGCTTCTGGTTACAAACTATCTAACGGTGACCGATTACCTGCTCGTAAAGTTGAAAAGCGCGGTCGCAGTTTTATCGAAACTGATCTTACTATGCGTGACCTAGAAGATACAGGTGAAGGTTATGTTGTTAAGCCTGGTTCTGAGGAAGCATCACCTAAGAAATCAGCCACGCGCAATAAAACAACTGGTAAGAAGAAAACTACCAGCAAGAAAAAAGAAACAGGTCGTACAACTCGCAACTCTAAAACCAAAACCAAAACCAAAACCAAGTCTAAGTCAAAAACAAAAGACTCGGAAGAGACGCGTACTAATCGTAAGACTAAAACCACGCGTAACAAAAAGAAAGACGATGCCCCGTCTTCTAAAAAGACCGTTTCGCGCCGCCGTACTAAGGCGAAAGAAGAAAAGGTTGAAACTAAGCCAGCTCGTAACCAAGAAGTCGAGTTGAAAAACAAGTCTCAGATGGAAAAAATTCAAACAGCTATTCGTTTAGCTGTCGGTGAGATCTTAGCGCCTTACACAAACATTGATAGTCAGAGCACTTGTTTGATGGCTAATCCTCCGAAGAGCGCGTTCTCGGTAACGATTGAAGTTAAAACTTCTCTAGTTAAGCCTGAACACCACAGCCTAAGCTATTACAAAGCAATTGCTAAGGAAGCAGGTGCTCGAATCATTACGCTTAAACCTAATATTCAGGCAAAGATTGCAGAACGCCTTGAACCTGAAGAGTCTGTACGTGATTCGTTTGTTTTAGAATACGGTGATATTCTTCTTGATGAAGACGGTACTACCAAGCTTGTTTATTCAGGTGTTAACGTAAGAGAAAATAAGTTTGTTCTGGTTAACATGTCTACCGAGCAAGTTATTGAAATCGGCTTATCAGGTTTTGATAGCCTAGATACTACTGGCGTAAACGTTACAAGTCTAGGTATGACTATTGAAGAATACAACCAGGAACTTGAAAACGCTGCCGATGTTGATGATGACGAGTTTGCTATTGATTCCGATGAAGATAAAACTCCGCTTGAATCTTTAGACTGGGACAACACTGACCACGAAACTTTAGTTGATTTGCTTTCGGATGTTTACACCGAAGAAGAGCTGATTGCTTTCGCAGAGCAAATGGACGCGTCCGAAGAAGAGCTTGAAGCACCGATTAGCGAGTTGATTGAAATGATCGTTGCAGCACAAAAAGAAGAGTCGGAAGACTTTGAAGACGCAGACGAAGAACCTGAGTCGGACGAGCTAGAGCTTGGTGATATTGAAATGGACGAAGATGATCTTGAAACAGAAGATGATCTAGACCTAGAGGACGCCGAAGACCTAGACGGTATAGAAGAAGTTGTCGAAAACAAACTTTCTATTCGTGAAATGGCCGCAGCGTTGATAGAGTCAGGTGACTATACGCCTAAAGGTTTGAAGCGCCTGTCTGATGATGAAATCGAGCAGGAGTATCAAGACCTAATCGGTGACCAGGAAGAAGAAGCTGAAGAGCTTCCGTCTCTTGAAGAAATGAAAGAGACTCTTCTGTCAGACGGTCAAGTAACACCTAAAGGCTTAAAGCGTATGGAAGACGAGGAGATTGAAAGTCTTTACATTGAAGTATACGGTGATGAAGTCGAAGACGACCAAGACGATGTAGATATGCTTTTCGATGCCGACTCTGTTGAAGACGAAAACGACCTTGACTTAGAAGGCGAAGATGACGATGAAGAAGACCTAGATCTAGAAGGCGAGTTAGAGTCTGAATTTGAATAAGCCTGTACACCGGAGATAGATATGTCAGATCTAAAACCGATGTTTATAGGAACGTTTTATAGTCTTTTAGTCAGGTCTGCAATGTCTAGCGAGGAAGGGTATGTAACAGTACCCGACCTTTCTAAGCAGATAAACATACTACCGAATCGTGGAAACGAGCTAGGTAAAATTGTTAACCAGACGCTTAAAGAAATTGCTACGTTTGAACACAAGCATAACCGACCTATGTTAACAGCACTGGTCTGCAAACAAGACAAAGCAAGCGGTTCTTTTTACCCTAGCGATTGGTTCTATGTTTGTGCAGAGCAATTAGGCTACAATGTTCCTAAAACACCAGAAGGGAAGTTACAATTCTGGCGTGCTGAATTTGAAAAAGTTCACGCATACTGGTCTATATAGGAGTTACTATGTCTTATACTCGAGTATATGACGATGTGGATATGGATGCAATGCGCTCCTTGGTTCACGCTAGAATTTTACATCCGTCTGAATCAAAACTTGAGGGTACAGCATTGTCTGTACCTATTACACTGTTTGGTGAAGCTTACAAAAACACCAGGACAGTAGAGCTTAGATTAAGCAAAACCTATCTAAGACAACTGGTTAATAAAGCAGCCGAAGGCTATGACCGTGCTACTTGTGAAACAATCAGCTTGTTATACAGAGCAGGTTTAGGTTTGCCGAAATCTAAAGAATGTCATTTGCTATGGGACGTACTCCGAAGCGGGTATCAACCTAAAGTAAATGGTAAGATATTTTCATATACAAATATGGTTTATATCTTAAAGCAACACTGGAAGATTTTGAGAGTAGAGAACAAAGATCCTAATTGGGTATACTTTAGTCCTCAAAATGATTTTTTCCGAAATCTTCTGCAACCTACGTTTAGCACTTACGTAAATGATAAGTTTGTAGCCAAGCGTAAACCTTTTGGTGTGTTTGCAAAATACGCAGGTATTGATTGTACTCTTGTGTACAGAGCAAATTCACAAACAGGTGAAGGTACGTTTTGGGCAGCCTATGCAAAAGTACAGGACACTTTATTAAATGTCACTGCACAGGTAGCATGTTGTCCTAATATACCTAAAACTATAATTAACTCTAAGTTGAGTTCGTTTAGTCCTTTCTTTATGGTGAACGGTACATTAACTGTAAAGAATAGAGCGTTTAGAAAGCTTTCTAAATACTGGCAGCAAAATAATGTACTAGGTCTAATACGTGCAAGTCTAGACCAGGACATTTACTCGTTGGCAGAGTTTGCAGGAAGGGATTTACCTTCTAAGCATCCTTCGAAAAGCTTTGTAGATCGTTATCGCGGTAAATATCGTAAAGCAACAAAGTTTGTTGATTCGTTTAGAGGCAAACGTCCTAATCGAACCGATAGCCGTAGGTTAGAAAAGGCTCAGCATCTAATAGATACGTTTAACACCCATGCTATTGTTGTTGACCAAGCTAAAGAGCACCGACAGGAATTAAAGCAATACGATATTGTAGATAACCTACAGTTCGTTGCGTATGACTTGTACGGATACTTATCAGAAGATTCTGATAGTTCTAGGTGCTTGCGAATACGTACCCCTTACGATAAGGTGCATAGCTTTATCAAAGAAATGGGATTCAATACAGCCGTTATGTGCAAACCTTTAAGTAAGCAAAAGGCATGTGTTGACCGTGTAACAAGCACTGTACTTCCAGGCTTCATTATGAAAGGCTTGGTTTACAAGCTAGCTGAAAATTCAGCCGGCTCTGATTTAAACTGGGTTAAAGTTAAACTAGGAGACTAATATGTCTAATCAAGATAACCAGCAAAATACTTCTGAAAACACTAATGTAGTAGAGCCCACTTCTGTTGAAACGGTTGTAGAGCAAACAACTGAACAGGAAACTGTAAACAATACGCAGAACACAAGTTCTACCGAAACCGAATCACTTACAAAGGATAGCGAAATGAGTAGTGAAAGCGAAAAGTTACGTCAACGTCAAATCAATGCAGGTATGTCACCTACTGATCAGGCCCGCGAAGAAATGATTAAAGAGCAAGAACAAAGAACAGGCGCTCCTAATCCTGCACCTCAAGTTGAATCGACTGTGCAAGAGCCGGTTACTGTTTCTCAAACAGAAAACGTTTCTGAAAATGTTTCGTTTGAATCTGAAATGCCTGTGCAAGAAGTCGAGTTAGCTTCGGCGCGCCCAATGTTTTCTGATTTGTTTGTTCCAGATTCGATGGAACTGTACACTTCTAACATTCGTTTGCACCTGGTTATTCCTGTTGCGTCTACTAGCATTCTATCTAAGAAGGTTAAGACAGTAGAAGTTGGTGACCAAGAATTCAATATTCGTAACACCTTGGCGCGACCTGTTAAAGGTAAGCCTGCAGGTCTTATGTTTAATGCGCTAAACGAGCTGCTGTCTACCGCAGACACTTATAACAACCAGCGTTTCTATTACGCAGGTGATGCGCTTACTCTTGAAAACATGAAAAGCGGACTGTGCGCCCGTCTAACAGACTTTGTTGCAGGTCTTGATTTAGCAGGCGGTCTTTCTAATGAATCTTGGGAAGAGCAAGTAGGTTTTGCACCTAGCGTTTCAATTACTCCTAGCTTTGACAGCGATGAGCTAATTGTTTCAATGGTTGTTCCGTTTCCTCTACTTTCAATGACGCCGGATAAACTTGAAACTTCGGCACAGGTAGAAGACTTCATTGTTAAACGTATCGTTGGCGATTCTAACATCAAAGTAGATATAAGTTACGCAATCAACACCGTCGATGCAATCATTGACGAATCTGTAAACGAATTGGTGAACGGTCTTGTTGGTGAATCGGATTACGTTCTTGCCACTGACGCGGATCTAATTAGTTTCTACACTAGCCTGGAAGAAGGCGAAGACGAAGACTTTGATTATAGCGAAGACGAAGGCGAAGATTTTGATTCAGATGAAGATTCGGACGATGACGACCTAGAATCTGAAGGTGAAGATTCAGACGATGATGACCTTGAGTTAGAAGGTGACGAAGTAGATACAATCGACCTTGGTTATGTGCCGCATAACTCGCTTGCAGGTCTTGAAGCGCAATTGCGTTATTCTAACATTGGTGACCAATCATTTATCTTGGTTAGCAAATGTGTAAACGAGCTAGAAGATTTAGACTTATCTGGCGCCGAGCAAGAAGAGTCAGAAGACTAAAAACTGTAAACTTTATTTGAATATACTAATTAAGTAGTTCAAGATTAATTTTGTATTTGGAGAAACATCATGCGTAAAACAAAAGCACCGGCAAAGAAAGGCGCTGCTCGTAAAGGTAAGAAAACAGGAACAGCAGTTGCTCGTCCTAGCGGTGCAACACGCAATAGCCGTCTTGCTAAGTTTGAAGGCAAAATCAACAAGCTTGGTACAGACAAAGTTTCAACCAAAGCTTTAGCGGGAATGAAAGCTTCGGTAGTTGTATCGGCACCTGGTCAAATCGCTCAGATTATCGGTTACATGGTAGCCGCTGATGAAGACACTGTTACCTTGCGTACTAACAAGAAATCAGGTTCTTCTAAGCCTGTAATCAAAGTTATCCCACGCAAACGTATTGCAGCATCTATCGGTGCACCTGGTGACAACTGTATCCTTTGGGTACAAGAGCAAAAAGAAATGTTTGTTCTTAAAGAAACAACTGTAAAGGTTGAAGGCAACACTGCTTTCGTTACAGACCTTAAAACAGGCGGTGACGTTATTGAGTTCCCTCTTAACAATCCGCTTGTTGATGTAGCAATCGAGTATATGGAAGACTAAGGTCTTCCTTCTCACAAAACAAAAACTGTAAACATATTTCGTAACATAACGTTAGACTAAAAACACCTTATTAAGGATACAATAATGCGTAAATCAAAATCAGCCGCTAAAAAGACTCAAACTAATGCAGCAGTAGAGCTTCTGAAAACCCTTCTTGTCGGTCTTCAAGATGCTGCTAACGATGGTGACGAGTCTTGTGCTGCGATTCTAGAACATGCTGGTGTTACCGCTGATTCTCAGGCAGCCTTAGAAGAAGCCGAAGAAGATGAAGATGAAGATGACGAAGATGAAGACGTTGACCTCGAAGAGCTTTCTCTTAAAGAGCTGAAAGCACTTTGTAAAGAGCGTGGAATCAAAGTACCTCGCGGTGCTGACGAAGACGCCTTAATCGAGCTTCTTGAGGAAGAAGAAGACGAGGAAGACGAAGAAGACGAGGCTGAGGAAGAAGAAGGTCTTGACGAAGAAGAGCGCGAAGAGCTAATCGCTGACCTTGTTGCTGCCAAGATCAAAGGTCTTACAAAAGCCAAGTTGAAGAAAATGTCGGACGAGCAACTGCAAGAGCTTGAAGAAGAGCACTTGGGCGAAGACGAAGACGAAGACGAAGCTGAAGAAGACGGTGATGACTTGGAAGAGCTTTCTCTTAAAGAGCTTAAAGCGCTTTGTAAAGAACGCGGCATTAAAGTACCACGTGGTGCCGATGAAGAAAAGCTAATCGAGCTTCTTGAAGATGAAGAAGACGAAGAAGAAGGTGACGAAGAAGACGAGGAAGACGGTGACGATGTTGACCTTGAAGAGCTTTCTCTTAAAGAACTTAAAGCCCTTTGCAAAGAACGTGGTATTAAAGTTCCGCGCGGCGCAGATGAAGAAGATCTAATCGAGCTTCTTGAAGACGAAGACGAAGAAGAAGACGAAGAAGACGAGGAAGACGAAGACGATATTCCAGATCTTGATTCAATGTCTGACAAAGAGCTTATCGCTTTAGCCAAAGAGCTTAAACTTGTTAAAGGCGCAAAAGCTAAAAAGCTGAGTGTTGAAGATGCGCTTGAACTTCTTGCTGACCACTACGATATTGAAATCGAAGCCGAAGACGAAGAAGATGAAGACGAAGACGAGTGGGGCGAAGACGACTAATAGTTGATGTCTTTCGAATTTTAATTTTTTAACTTTTACATTGCAGGGAAGTTGTTAACAGTAAACACTTCCCTTTATAACAAACTGGAGAACAAAAATGGCTAAGACAGTCACTCTTAAAGCTACAAACTTTAATCAAGCGGGAAAGAAAGTAGAAGCAGTATTGAAAACTGTTGCAAGTACTAGCGCTATCATCGAAGCTCTTGAAAAAGCTGCGGATGCAACCGAAGACAAGAAAGCGACTCGCGCGTTTACTTCACAAGCTAACAAGCTAACTAAACTTGTTGAGCGCCAAGAAAAAGCAATTGCAGATCTGCAAGGTAAGCTAGTTGTTGAAGGCGAAGAAGCTCCGGCGAAAGCAAAAGGCAAAGCGAAAGCTGAAAAAGCTCCAGCGAAGGCAAAAGGCAAAGCGAAAGCAAAAGCAAAAGCCGAAAAGCCTGCCGCTAAAACCAAAGCAACCAAGGCAAAAGGCAAAGCGAAGGCAAAAGCCGAAAAGCCTGCTGCTAAAACCAAAGCAAAGGGTAAAGCAAAGGCAAAAGCTACTGCAAAACCTGCACGTAAACCTCGCAGCAAAAAGACTGCACCAAAAGGTGAATTCGATTTCGAAGCTTAGTCGAATGGATGCTTTTTAGCTAGGTGTTAGAAAGCAATATCGGGCCGTTAGTTTATACTGCGGCCCTTTATTCGTTTTTAAAGGTATTTTATGTACGATATTCCAGAAACTATCGACCGGTATTTTATTCTTAGTTTACTAAACGGTAGCTACAGCTTTGCAGGTTTGTACTCTAGACTAGTTGTTATCCGAAATATTCTTGACCGGCATCTAGAGATAGTTCAACTAGAGTTAGACATTTCTTTAGCAGATACTAAAGAGCGTGGAAAAGTATCTTTTCAACCTACACCTGATTCAATGAGGTTAGAGAACAAGCTAACTGAGGCAAAAGCTCGAAGCGTACGGTTGTATAATCTAGAGAACAAAAGAACTTTAAAAACTGTAAATGCTATATTAGAAACTATACAATCAGGCTATAGTTCTTTTGTTAGCAGTATAGAGGAATTCGCAGATGATCCTTTCATTTGTGATAACCTTAATTTGCCAGAGCCTGATTTAGACCAATTTATACAAGAATTAAAATCATTACTTAAGGTTGGAAAATGCCTAGCAATAGAAGAACATACAAATCAATAGCTGTGCAAAGCATAGGCGCATTTAACTCTACGCAGACTTTAATTAGGAATTTAAAAGAAGACCTTTTTCGAATTATAGCTTTGCCTGGAGGTTACTACTTTTGCAGCTGGATTGATTTCTCTAATTTAGGAACTACAGAAGAAGTTGGTATACACACCAGCATGTTAGACTCTGTTTTCAAAAGCTTAGACTCTATAGAGCCTGGCCAGTTTCTAAATATAGATGCATTGCAAGAGTTTTTAACTTTACGTAAGGATTTTGAAGCATGGGCTCCTATGTATATTATTCAAAAAACGGACACCTACTTCAAAAGAGATTTAGAGTCTGAGACAAAATTCAAAAATTTTATACAGGACAAGACTGAGCCTGTAGATCCGAACAATTTTAAAATCTAAGGAAGTTTGATGGCTTTACGAAAGAGAAAAACAACTACAGCCAAGACCTCAGCGAAGAAAGGCAAAAACAAAGCTGGTTATGATGAAGATAGCATTGACGTACAGGAAGGTCTAAAAGGTATTCGCCTTAACCCCGGTATGTATCTTGCTGCTCTGGGTAATCGAATGGTGTTTCGAATGGTAAAAGAAGTTGTAGATAATTTCTATGACGAATACGCCGCTGGTCGAAACACAGGGGGTGAGGTAATCTACGACCCCAAGACTAACGCCTGTATTGTAGCTGACTATGCTCAAGGTATTCCTGTCGGATTAAAACAGACTGAACACGAAGGTAAGGTAAGTACACTTACTCTTATTCTTACAAAAGTTCACGCAGGTGGTAAGTTTAATGACAAGGCTTACAAAACCTCAAGTGGTACGCACGGTGTTGGTGTTTCTGCGGTAAACGCTGTTTCAAAAGTTCTTGAAGTATGGACACACCGTGATGGAAGTTGGTACTATCAAAAGTTTAACACTGGTATCCCTGCTGCTAAAGTCAAGAAACTTTCTAAGACGCCTACCGAATTCAAAAAGATGGGCCTCGCAGAAAAGCGTTTTGACAAGTATGGTACTATTATTCGATTTGTTCCTGACCAGACGGTTGTGTCCGAAGACGCTGCTCGTGGTAGTCGTAAAACAGAAGACAAACTTACCAAAGCGATTCTGGAAGAAAGCACTACAGAGCGTTGGTTAAAAACGCTTGCCTTATTGAACAAAAATTTTAAGATCACATTCAATCATATTGGTAGTGAACCTAAAGTTTTCTTAAACAAGAAAGGTCTAGATTTCCTTATTAGTGAACGCATCAAAGAAAACGAGCTAGGTGCAGTTATCAAAAAACCTTTTTCGTATTCAGACGGCGAACTTGATTGTGTTGTTACTTGGACTGACCAGCCTGATGACGTACACTTTACATCGTTTGTTAACTCGTCTGCTACTTTATCTCATGGTACTCACGTTGAAGGTTTCCGTTCGGCGTTACAAAAAGCAATTAAGCCTCACTTAACAGAGCGCGATAAAAAAGCCAAGTTCACGGTACATGACCTAATGATTGGTGCGTGTGGTATTCTAAACTTCCGAATGAACTCTGCTATATATGATTCACAGGTCAAAGATAAGTTGGTATCTAAAGTATCAAAAATCATTGACGATAAACTTAGCGAACCCTTATTGCTGTGGTTTAAAGAAAATCCTCGCGTTGCTAAAAACATAATCAAGAAGGCTACTACTGCAAACAGTGCCCGTGAATCTTTGAAAAAGGTAATGCGTTCACTAACAGAAGTTAGAAAAGGCAGTCGTGGTAAGTTGCCTGAAAACCTTACTGAGGCCCCTAACGTTAAGCCTGATAAAAGAGAAATCTATATAGTAGAAGGTGACTCGGCAGGCGGTACAGCTAAAGACGCCCGTAATGATAACCAAGAGATATTAAGATTATCTGGTAAGCCTTTGAATGCGCTTAAAGCAGGACTGGACAAATTGCTTACCAGCAAGGCAATAGTTAATATTATTATATCGCTGGGTATTGACCCTAGTTCTCTTGATGTTAACTCAGAGAATCCTAAGTTTAGTGTTGATAAGTTGCGTTGTCGTGACGTTATACTTTTAAGTGATCCTGACCCTGATGGTTCACACATCAATACTCTTATTCTTAGTCTATTCTTCCGACTTATGCCAGACCTTATTAAGCAAGGTCGTTTGTATGTTATTGAAGCCAAGCTGTACAGTGCTTTGTATAAAGGTAAACTTTACACAGGCGATACGTTTGAAGAATGTTATTCTCAAATGCCCCAGACACCTGATGCTAAACGTAGCGTTATACGCATCAAAGGTTGGGGAGAAATTAACGCAGATATGATGGACCCTATTGCGTTTGATCCAGAGTTACGCACTATACGCCGTATTACTTGGGTCGATGACCCGGATAAAATACAACACTTCCGAAACATTGCTGCTGAATCAAGCGCAAGCCGACGAGAACTTCTAGGTCTCAAGGAAGCTTAAGGAAAAATATTATGGACAAGATAAACTCTGTGGATGTGTACCTTCTTTTGGATATTGTGTTTACTCCTTTATTCGATGAAAACACAACTTCTATTATGAATATGAATGTCTCTAAACCTATTTGGGTAGAAACTTCTTTGCTGGTTGAAGGTAACCAGCTAATTTTCCCTACGTTTGTCTTGTCTGTGGTTTGTCCTTTTGTTATTACTAAAGAAGGAAAGATTCTTAAATGCCGATATAACCCTGCTCTTGAAGGTATCTCCTTTTTTGGGTACGAACTAGAGCTGCTTGAAGGAATGTGTATTCGCACAAAAAATCAAGAGTGGGATTGGGAATCTTTAACTTCTAAGCATCACAGTTATGCATCTTTAAAATCAGTTTACGGAAGCATGGATGAATTTCGAAGGACGATAGACCAGTATCCTTACGATAACTCGTTATTAAAGTCAATTTTAGAGGAAGCAGAACTTGAACTCTGATATAGGTAAAACAGAATACGATTCTTTTGCTTTGATTTTCATTGAATCGATTTATCAACCGATAAACTTAGCAAGCGAGTCAGGGTGGTACAAGCTACCTTGCATAGTTAATCAAGAGGCTCAGACTATAGTGGCACTGAGTACCCAAAGTCTATTCACTTCTCGCATAACTATCACTAGTGACCGTTTTATTAGGAAGTGGCCCAGTGCTTTACCCCTGGTAGGAAAGCAAATACTGCCGCCTACTTTTGAAGAGCTTGAAACTAAAGCGGTTGAAGTAAAACAAGAGCATGTTCCTTTTATGTTCAAACAAGGCTCACCTAGCCAATTAGGGTTTACTGATGTTGAATATAAGCAATTGTGGTCAGGTAAGATATACGAGACACCTACTGCACCTTTTGCAGACCTTTACAAACTGTTTAGAGACATTACTGTTAAGGCATGTCCTGATTTGTTCAAACAAGGTACTCCCTTAGATGCAGATGCTGATGACGGTTCAGGTTGCTCTACTTGCTAACTTTATTAAGTCGGTACAAAACAGACTATAAACTTATACGTGTGTTTGTGTTATAATATGCGTTCTCAAAAACAACAACTAATAAGGGTTCTTAATGAGAAAGAGAAAAGCTTCCTCAGATTCAGAAGATACCAAACGCCGTCTGGTGCGCAGACGAAAAACAGGCGTTACAAAATCTAAAACAAAAAAGAAATCTTTAGGTAAGCTTGCACAGAAAGCCGCTAAGCCTGATTACAACACAAACATCGAAGGTGCAGATGAAATTACCTTGGATGATTTTGCTGGTGCAAGTCTTACACACTACGGATCATATGTTGTAGAAGAACGTGCTGTACCTGATTACCGCGATGGTCTTAAACCTGTTCACAGATACATACTTTGGGCAATGCATGACCTAGGTATCAATTCTAGATCAGGTTACAAAAAGTCAGCTCGTACTATTGGTGATGTTCTTGGTAAGTATCACCCGCATGGTGACCAGTCTGCTTACGGTGCTATGTCTACTCTTGTTAACTACAAGTTGAATCCTCAACTTGTTCAAGGTCAAGGTAACTGGGGTACTCCTGTAGACCCTCATGCTGCAATGCGTTATACCGAGGCCCGATTAAGTGCGTTCAGTGATATTTTCTTGCTAGATAAGCACTACTTGAAAACTGTTCCTAAAATCGATAACTTTGACCAAACTTTAAAGGTACCGCTGTATTTGCCTGCTACGTTACCTACACTTATGATAACAGGTAGCTCTGGAATCGGTTTTGGTATAGCTTCATCGAATCCTCCGTTTGACGTAGACGGTGTGTACAAGATGGCTGTAAGTAGCTTGAAGGCGTTTGCTGCTAAAAAGAAAGTTACTTATAAAACCTGCATGAAGAACCTGACTATTGATTATGGTTTCGGGTGTACGCAGGTTAGTGGTGATGATGAAATGGAAGACCTGTTCAAGACAGGTAAAGCTTCTATTAAATTTGTACCTGAAATAAAAGTTGACCCCAAGACCAAGACTATCGAGATAGTTTCATTCGCGCCTGGCTTTAGAAGTGTAAGTGGTATACAGAAAAAGCTAGACAAGATTGCAGGCTGGGACGGTGTTAGCAGAGCTGGTGACAACTCAGGTGCTAAAAACAAAAAAGCAGGAAAGCTAGGTGCATATTATTATGTAACTGCTTCGCGTGGAACATCTGAGCAGGCTTTGTATGACTTGGCTGACCGAGTATACAAGGAAGTTACAGGCTCTGAGAGTTACGATTTAGGATTTACTGTTCGTAACCATGAAGATCGTAACCAGTTTATAAAAAGCGGCTACCCTGCTTACTTTAATAACTGGGCCAAGTATCGATTCATACTTGAGCACAAAGCTATTGCTATACATATCGAAGAGCGAAAGGCAGCTATTGCCTTGCTTGAATTAAAAGTGTTGGCAGTAGACAAGCGTGATATAATTATGCAGGTTCTTAAATCTAAAACAAAGGACTTAGATGCTACGCTTGCTAAGAAACTAAGAATACCTCTTGAAGATGCCAAGACTATTCTGAACCTACAGACTAGACGACTAGCAGCTTTAGAGAAACCTCAACTTCTGGCAGAGATTAAAGACCTCAAGAGTCAGATACGAGAGTTACAAAAGGATGATGCAAATCCTTTGAAACGAATCTTGCGAATCACCAAGGAACAGTATGATACGTACCGCAAGCGTATCAAATAACCTGGATGGTTTGTAAGTGCGTGTTGCTGTAAAATGCGCTTCTAGATTCGGTAGCTGAAAATAGTAATTTAACTAGACTACGCTACCGAATCTGGTACAGCAACTATTTGCATTTTTGGGAATGTTCCCATTTAAGCCTTTTTGGCTTTTAAGGATATAAAAATATGACAAAGCAATTGGCAACAAGCCTAGACTCTATCGAGTCTGCGGCCCTTTCTATATTTACCTCTTTGAAAAGATCTGGTTCTGCTTTAGACCGTAACCAGTTTTGTAAGAACCTTGATAATCTTACAACGCTTGTGGATTCGGCTTTAGGAATCAAAGACAGATCTAAACCTCGTGGCACCAAAGCGACACTTACTTATATCCGTAACTCTGTGGACTCTGTTTCACAAGGGATAAAAGATCGCGACCTCAATGTAACCGAAACTCGTAGCATATTCTTCACCAAGATAATGCCTCGTGTTAAGACTATAAATGACATTTCCTCTAAAATAAAGAACCGTGCTAGCGAGCAGGAGTTAGTTGAAAAAACAGCTAACGAAGCCTGGTCTACAGCAACTAAAGGTTCTAAAGGCAGTCAACTTGCAGAAGCTCTTGAGTATGCAAAAGAGGCTACCGAAGCTAGACAAGAAGCTCTTGAAAAAGCTTCCCAAGAGATTGAGCTGTCAGCTATGGCTGCCGGTTCACAAAAACTCCGAGATTATTCGGTTCACTCCAAAAAATTCCTTTCACCTAAAGGCAAAGAATACAAACGTATACTTGAAACAGGGTCTTGTTTACCTGTTCAATCACCTGTGTTTGTATCCTTTTCTCATGGTCGTTTGCGTGAAACTTCTGTACTGGACGAATTAGGTTTCAAGTACAGTGTTGTTAGTTCACGGGATTCTGACCATGCTGATGTAGCTCTCGTCTTAGAAGATCAAATTCTATTACAATTCAGTAAACGTAATGCCCTTATTTACTTTGAAAATCTGGTTGAACAGATGCGTAAAAACATTCGGTCTTCGGATGATAGCAAAACCTGTAGGCAAAAAAGAAAGCAACTTAAAAGCCTTGAACAAAAGCAGGAGCGTTTATCTAGCCAGTTAAGAAAAGAAAAATTAAACAAAAGCACAGGTGCGACCATCCAAAGTCTATTAGACAGAACGCTTGTGCAAGTCGAAGAGACCCAGGCAGATATTGCCAAACTAGAGGAGAATTTAAAACGTAAACGGCACGAAATAACGGTACTCAAAAGGGAAGTGTTTCGTAAGTCTACATTGTTAAACAGTGAAGGAAAGCCTAAAGTATTGTTGAAACCTAAAGCTTACGAGCAGTATCTAGGATACATACTTAATCAGTTTCACGAAAAAGGTCATCACTATTCAATGCTTTCTAGTCAGTTTGAAACGCATTCGGATATTGCTGATATACAGATAGCGTGGCTGGTTCACAGTGACGTAGCTGATGTGGTTCGTTCATTATACGGCGACACCAACATAGTTACTAACTGGGGATTTCCTTGGAAACAACATGTCTAAAAACAAAGCTAGTGAAAATAAACTCCCGCCTGAGGAGAACGGGGAGTTCACTAGATGCTGTATATGTTTTGGATGGACGCGAAACATCCACTGGCATCATACAGTACCTCAAGCTTTAGGTGGAAAGGAAAGCTTGCAGATACCGATAGACGGGAATTGTCATACGACCTTACACGCAAAATCAGAAGCTGTCGTATCGTACTTAAAAGGAAATCGGACTGAACCACCTGGGAGATTTTGGGATAAGTGGGAATCAGAGCAAAGGGCTGAACCTTACCTACAGATATTAGTTCAAGCTATGTTAGATCCTCCCGTAGAGGACGGCGATAAAAAAATTAAGCTTGGGCAACTTGAGGTAGACCTAGTTACAAGGGAACTATTAACAAGACTTAAACTAGATTTGCCTGGTGTTACTAATATCACCCAAACGTTACATTACTGCATACAATATACATTACAAAATCAAGGGTACAAACATGAAACTGATCACAACAAATCTACCGGTAAAAGAGATAGTAACAGGTCACCTAACTTGCGGTGGGTGCGCGGGACTAAACGTAGAAAATCTAGTCGGCGGTAAAGATTTAAAAAGTTGTTCAGAGTTAGGTAAACTGGAGACCTCTAAAGCGTGTCCGAAGTTCCAGCAAGACCCTACACAAATCAGAGACTTATTGAGCGAAGACTTTGAAGATGGTGTTCGAGAGATTGCTGACGTTATGAAGCAGATGAATCCTCGGCAACTTAAAGCAATGGCAGGCATGTTCTTGAATGAAGTACGAACGAGAAAGAGTAAGTTTTTTGCCTGGCAACCTGTTATTGTTAGATTCAGAGGAACCGCTAGTTCAAACTATATGTCAAACTTTATGACTGCGCGTGTGGTGAACGCGGATAAAGATACAGTACGTTTAACAAGTGACGATGGTAAAACAGTTCTGCGTTATGAAAATACAGGCGATACAGGCCCTAGTATTTATAGCGTGGCAAACTTTGCACCGTTAAAAGAAACGATGATTGAGAAAGGCAAACGCGTTGACCCTAGTGACAGAGCAACACCTAAACGTTTGCGTCCTCTTGATCATAAAGATGTAGACTTCGAGCTTAACACCGATGGTTTAAACGGCCACGTATCAAGCATTGGTAAAGTTGTTAAGTCTAACAAAGTTGCAAGGCGCGCCAAGAACGATAGCAACTTATTCGACCTTACTAAAATCGCACAGCAGATTGACGGCGGTACTGCTAACTACATGGTGCAAGATGAAGACTCTGGTGAGTATCAAATTGCAGCAAACAAGTATACAAAAGGCGTCAAGCGTAGACGCAAAGGAAGCAGTGAGGTTGAACTAGGGGACTTCGAATAAAAATGACTCACTACAAAAGCTTATTTGATCACATATCGGATTTGCTGGAGCTTAAACCTAGAACGCCTGAGTTTTATCAGGCGTTTGTATTCACTCTTGAGCATGTGTGTTTACAAACCTCTATAAAAGAGTTCCACGATAACTTATCTACTGTGGTCAATTTCAAAAAATTAAAAAGTGGTCTTACAGCAAGCAAGTTCAGATTAACAATCTCTAAATCAGGTTACGTTATTTTACGCTTGCGTTTTTATTCTGTTTATATGTGTTTAACACGAGGGGCATCATCTGAGGATTTTGATTATTGGCAACACCAGTATTCAATTGATAGGAAGGACAGAGTTTTATTAGAGCGCTTACATAAACAGCGTTTTAGCGGACCTAGTCTTAAAACAAAAGTAGGTAAAAAATTCAAGCAGAAAGAGATGTTTAGTGCTGCTTCGGTAGAGAATGTTATAACAGAGTTCGGCATAATGCTGCCTGATGTTAAACGCTTTATCAAGATGGTAATAAACAAACGTCTTCGGTTTATTCTGCGCACCTACAATATGACTAGGGACGAGTTTATCAGTGAACTAATGTTTAGTGCGGTAAAAGCACATTACAAATCTAAGCCTAATGATTACACCCTAGAGAAATCTACTAACATAGTTAGAAGAAGTATCGATAACGCGGCGGTAAATATCATTAACGCTTATACCACTACTAAGCGTGAGCGCCTTATAAACGAAGGACAAGATTCACAAGGACATAACGTCTTTACTCTTAGAGTTGTTTCTGAGAATCAGATGCGCTTAAAGGATATGTCAGGCGAAGACCTAGATTTATCTTACGATAGCATGTTCAGTTCTGCTTTAAGAATTAAAGAAGAAAAATTAAAAGACATTAATTTTAGTGTTGACCAGCTTATCAGAAAGTTCGGGTATCGCTCTAGAAGAGGACGCCTGTTAACCGCTTTCTTTAAGCAGGATTGTGTGCGTTTCAACCGGTGGTTAGTGAATAACAAATACCTAAGAAGCGAAACAAAAACAACACAAGAATTTATGGATTCGAAAACCAGGGAAGAATTTATTAAAATTCTCGCAGTGTATCTGGATACTACGCCTGAGCAAATTAAAGACAAAGCGTTACCGAGTATGGCTAAGGCACTTGCGCTAATATAAAGGAAAGACAATGACTACTGAAATGCTTGCAGAAAAACCACGACCGAGTATACTTTACCCCCATCAACTAGAGGCTCTTTTCTTTTTAACGTTAGATGAACCTTTAGTTGCGTCTGATCTTCCGAGCCCAGGTCGGCGTTCGGAAGACACTACTGACCCTAAAATTGCTCAAGCAAGACTTTGTTTGTGGATGACGTATCACCTTATCAAGAATGATACCACTAACTCTATTGCTGATACTAAAATCATTTGGTGGATAAAAAGAAACTACCATATGGAAAGTAGTATGATTGTAGCCTGTTTAAAAGGTTTAGAGTCAATCTTTGAGTGCGTTAAATCATTCAGCTACAACAACGATAAAAAGTGTAAAACAAGGTATACTGTTAATCGTTGTGATTCTTCTAACTTCGACTTATGGTGTGAAGATTTCGAGAAGAAGAACAAGAATATACTCTTTGTTAAGAGTAAGCTGGTAGCGAAATAGGTAACTATGGAAATAAACTCTATTGATGCAGAATTGCAGTTTTTAAAGACTGTAACAAATACTAAAATACCAAAGCAGAAGCGTTTAGAGTTTTTAGGTAAAGTAAACATACATACTTTTCACCATGAATATACGCAACAGGCGTACAAGCGAATACTTAGCTTGGTTCAGAACCGAAATCATTTACTTGATTGGGGTGAGTTAAAAACTGACCAAGCTATGGATCGCGATGCTCGTGACCTGTTTGAAGATACAGAAGTACGCTCTGCTAAAGGTGCAAAAAGCGTTCAAAAGCTTATTGAAGACCTAGACGAATTTCGTAAACGCAGACAGGTATTCGAGTTAATATCTGAAAGTGCTTCAAGTTTTGACCAAGACAAAATCGATATTGATCAAGTACTGGATAACATCCGTAATAATATCGGAAAGATTGAAGCAAACACTATCGAAGAAGAGACTATGTGGACGTTCGGTGTTGATGATAACGCCGACGAAATCATAGACCGTATTATCAATAACCCTAGTGAAGAGCTGTACAAAACAGGCTTCAAGGAATATGATGAACGTAACGGCGGTCTTCCTACTACTGGTGTAATGATTATGGCAGCTACCACCTCTGGTGGTAAGTCTGCCGTTTCAATGAACTTGGAAAAGAACTTGGCAGTCCTTAACCCTAACATGAGTGCTACTAAAGTTACTCTAGAAATGAGTGAGGAACAGGAAGGTAAGCGTGTTGCTTCTATGGTATCAGGTGTACCCCTAGCTAAATTCAAACGTAACCAGTTGTCTGATCGTGAAATCAAAAAGATTAAAAACGATATGGATGCCTGGCGTAAACAGCTTAGAGCGAATAACAGCCGATTCAGTTATGTGTCTGGTAAAAAGTCTCGTACTATAGACCAGTTACTTGCTTGGCTTATTCCTTATGCTTTCAAAGTAATAATCATTGACTATATATCTTTGTTAGAAGGTGTTGATGATGATAACCAATGGCGTATGCTTAGTGCTATTGCTCGTAAGTGTAAGGTATTCGGCGCAGAGCACAATTGCTTGGTAATACTGCTTGCACAGCTGGACACAGAGTCTAGTAAGTTACGTTACTCTAAAGGTATTAAAGAACACGCGGACGTAATGTGGAAATGGAACTATGCAGATGAAGAGGTTCGTGCAACGCATATTATCAATATTCAAATCGACAAAGCCCGTGACGGAGAGCTGTTCGACATGCCTGTGCATGAAGACTTTGCCGTTATGCGGATCTCTGACGAAATCGATGACGAATCGAAACAAGCCTATGAAGAGCTTAAAAATAGTCGCAACAAGCGCAAGAAGAAAAAAGATTCCCAAGACGGGGACAGCGGGCGAGACGAGCGTTCTGAAAGAGGCAATAAGCGCCGTAAAAATAGAGCGGAAGATGATTCCGATTCCAGACGTTCTAAGCGAAGATCAAAAAATAGAGATAGAGAAGAATCTGAAACAAGCTCTAGATCTTCACGTAGAAAGAAATCTTCGTCAAACGATGACTTGATATTAGGTTAATATGGACGACAATAATCCTTACGGCTACCTACAAGAAGACGGTCCTTTAAAAGACGTTCCGTATAGTGTGATACATCGCTTTATACAGAGTCGTCCTCCTGGGTTCCTTGAAATGAACACTGTTCCTAAAGGCATGGACAATACTGTTTCTTACGTAGATGCATTGCCAGTCATCGTAGAAGACAATGCTGTTGTGTACGTTGACGAACAAAACAAAAAGCTAATAGAAGGCCTCTTAGCAAACAGTACTCCTAAAGAAGACGCTTATCTTAATCTTAATGAGATACGCAGTCGTATAGAGACTCGCAAGTCTACTCACCAAAGATCTAGCATAGCACCTAAGCCTAGTTCTTTGAGGGAGGAGTCACCTAACGACACCGCGGTAGAGAACGTTATACCTATAGAGAAGTCTGACGTTCAAAAAAGCTTTGATGCTACCGAGATACTAAGCAAACAAATGGGAGACCTAAGCGTAGAGCATTTGAACCTTATACTTAGCTTTGACAATGCTTCTAGTTATCTAGAGGCATTTGCTAAGGATGCTTTAGGCATTCAAGGTGAAATAAGCGTAGACGAGCATCCTTTTAATTTCATTAGACAGATGTGTAGTGTGAACCTAGTAAGTTCCTACGCAGATAAACTAGCTATGCCTGATGAATACAAAAAGTACTTTATGGAAAAGACCATAGACTACTTTGCAGGACTAGCTCAACGTGAATCCGATGCTGCTTTAAAGATGGAACTTCTACGCCGCACAAACAATTCCCAACGGTCTAAAGGTACAGTGAGTTCAGAACGATATGACGATACCGAAACACCTAGTTCCGCACACGGTGCTATTGTAAAGCGTAATAAATGAGAAAGGTACGAACTAAAAAGCCTGCTTCGTCTGGCGAAACCAAGCCGAGACGAAAAATCAAAAGACGTACAAAGAAAACCCTTGCAGAATCTCCTCAGGCTGCCGATTTCCTAAAAGAACTTATGGATCTTGGCGCTGATTCAGGAGGTCCTGCTGAAAACTTAGATTTTTTAGAAGACAATTCCGACTACAATCCCTTAAACGATTCTGACGGCGTTGACATTGTAGGTATGGTTGATGAAGCTATAGGTCAAGAAGGGTTAGTAGCTCCTGACTTAAAGATAGATGACTCTAGCTGCCCAGAGGCACCTAATGTTGTTGACTGGCTTCTTAAAGATGAATTTCTAGGTTGCGAACCTCCCTATTTAGAGCAAGCACTTATATGTGTTAAGCTATTTGCCGAATACTGTCCTCACTGCTCTGATACCGAGTGGATGGAGACTGAGAACCATGAACCTCAAGAAGGTCTCGGTGCATTACTAGAAAAAGTGACCATGTTTAATTTTGGTGTGTGTCCTAGTTGCGGTACACACCGCAGTGATGCAATTGCAGAAGGAGATCTAAATTTCTATAACGAGCTTGCGTGTCTTGCAGGTCAACGTAGTGGTAAATCAATTGTTACCGCTATGGCTTCTACTTATATTACTCACCGAATCCTCAAAATGCAAAAGCCTACCGAAGTATTCCGCGTAGGTAAAGGTCAGATTCTTCATGGTACATTTGTTGCACTTACTCAAGGACAAGCTAAGGACACTTTGTGGGAACCTTTCTACGGCTATCTTCTTGAAAGCCCTTGGTTTAAGAAATATCATGCACTTCTTCGCCATTATGAAAAGAAATACCATCAGGAATTTTTCAAACTCAAAGATACATTTGTGCTTTATAGGCATCGTGCTCTTACTGTGTATCCTGCAGGTCCTGATAAACGTATACTCCGTGGTAGGACTCGTATTTTTGGCGCAATAGATGAAATCGGTTGGTTCGATAACAACAAGGGAACCAACAAGGTAAAGATAGATGCTAACGGTGTTTATGAAGCAATGGTACGTTCATTGGCTACAGTTCGTTCAAGCGAAGAGCGACTAGTAGCAATGAAGTACGACCAAGCAATTACTGCCTATATGCTTAACATAAGTTCACCTAGCTCTATTCGCGATAAGATTTGCGAATTGGTTAGGCAGGCTCAAAACAGTGTCAAGACCTTAGGTGTCCATGCCCCTACTTGGAAGATGAACCCTAATATCACAAGACAAAGCGGCTTCCTGTTAGAAGAATACCGAAAAGATCCTATTACTGCACAGCGAGATTACGGTGCAGAACCTCCTCTAAGTGCTAACGCTTTTATCAATAACAAAGATATGATACAAGAAGCACTTAATCCCAAGACTCGAAACCCTATCAAGTACAGACTTGAAGAAATCAAGATTGGTAAAGAGAAGTACCGTTATGCGAGTGTTGATAAAATCCGAACATGCGCTCGCGCAAGTATGCTTGCTCTCGATGCAGGTTTTACTAATAACAGTTTCAGCCTGGTTGTAGGTACACTAGTAGATGGCGTTCCTACTATCGATATATGTGTAGAAGTAATTCCTTTACCTGGTATACCTCTTCACTATTCAATGATTTACGAAGAACTGATAAAGCCTATTATTGAGGCTCGTAACGTAAAGATTGTACTTGCGGATAGGTGGAACTCTATCAAACTACTACAAGACATGGCTTTCGATTACCAGCACGTTGAGCTTGTGACTCGTCAGTACAGTTTGAAATATCACGATTTTTGGTCTGTTAAGGTTGCCTTTGAACAGTACACCTTTGTTATTCCTAATCTAGATAAAGGTCAAGACCTAGATGAAGTTCTAAAAGATACTCTTGAAGAATATCCTAGATGCTTCGAGTACAAACCTGTTGCTCACTTTGCTTTGCAGATACTTACTGTACAGGATACAGGTCGTACAGTTACTAAAGGTGAAGGTGATTTGACCGATGATTTGTGGCGTGCCGCATGTTTGTTCTATTGGGGATCACAAGAAGACGAGTATATAGAGATACTTACCAAGCCTGTAGAAACTCAGCAGAAAACAATAGGCGCATTAGGTAAAGCACTTTTGGGATCATCAAGTTCAAGTACAGGTGTAACAGGCACAAGTATTTCAAGTTCAAGCACCGGCGGTGTGATAGGTCTTACAATGAGGAGAAAGTAATGCAAGTATCAAAACACCCTTCTGTAGAAATTGTACCTCAAGAATTGTTTAACAATACTTTAATCAGGTATATGGATTTTGATATTGACGATGTTGAAACACTTATTGTATTAGCAGAGTCTAATTGGAAATGGGTAGACTCTAAAGGTTGGCACTCCGACAAAAGACCTTTGGAGTATATCTCTCTTATAGCAAGTGAGGTATACGAAGTATGGACTGCGGTACACAATTATGAAGACAGCGCTCACGAACTAGAGCTGGCAGATATATTTCTAAGAGTTACTGACTTTATTAAAGAGCTATCTAGTCTTACACAAGGTCAACTTACTCTCAAAGATGCTTTGTTCACAGGTAATGTTTTAGATAACCGCTTTAAGCTTCAACTTAACCAAGGCGTTACTCTTGACGGACTATTGTTGTGTATGTATCACAAGCTAGCAAGTACTGTAAACTACTTTAGAGACCATAAAATTTCTCCTGACCATTACTTGGATATAGAAAGTGCTTTTAACCAAGTTCTGTATCTAACTTTTGTAGCTATGAAACATCTACAGGTCTCCGATGTAATTGAGCCTATAAAGACTAAACTGGACATTAACAGTACCAGAAAAGTCACCAGGCTCAAATGATAATTTAATGAAAAACAAGGAGAACAACTATGTCTAAAGCTTTTTTCAACCCGTTAGACCACGTAGAAGCTAGTACGGTATCAGCTCCCCAGCAAGGTATAGAGTCTAACTCTAAAGCTATGGTCAATGATGATCCTAGTAAATGTCCCAAATGCAGCGGCGCCATGAGTGTAAGTTCTATTTTAGATAGACAGGAATCTGTTTACTACTGTGGTAAATGCCGTGTAACTAACCCTATGTTGGCTGAATAATGATAAGCATTAAAAACCGTTACAAGTCTACCGAGACTAGACGGCAACTTGTTACCCACGGAAAGCGCAATCATAGACTTAATGAAAGCGAAACTTTTCGAGAGCGTGACATTGACCGTCTACAGTCTTTGAGCAAGAGTCAAGGTCTGGCGTCTTTATCTGATGCTACACCTAACGTTGCATCGATGCCTTTGGGTATAGATACAGATCCTTTAATGGACGGAATGGACTACGATCTTCAAGACAAAGTCCTGTTTAACGTGTATCGAGACATGTACTGGCACGACCCTGTGTGCGGTTCTGCTGTAGACATGTTTAGTAGTCTGCCGTTCAGCGAGTTCAGCATAGGCGGAGCTAGCGACAAGTACCTAGACCCGTACCGTGAAGCAATCGAAGTGCTTAACTTGCGTAATATATTTCCTGAAATTGCCACTGACTATAAGGTTACAGGCGGCTTTTGTGGATCTCTTTTGCACAACAGAGAAAACAAAAGATTCATTGACCTTATGTGTCACAGAATGGATAGTCTTGAAATAAATCCGCTATTCGCCTACGGACAAGACCCTATTCTTATCTTAGAAATGGACAGACAGCTTAAAAGAACTTTAAGCATGGACAGTCCTCGAATAGAGCGATTAAAGAAAAGCGTAGGTGAAGATTTCTTTAACAAGCTTCTTACTGAAAAGCTTGAACTGGATCCTATCGGTACTTTGTACGTTCCTCGAAAGACCTTTTCAAACTCGTTGCCTACCAGTTACTTTAAACGGGTGCTGCCTATATGGCTTATAGAAAAGAACTTGTACCGAGGTACTCTTGTAGAGTCAGGACGTAGACAGCGCGGTATCATGCACCTTCAATTAGGTGACGGTGATATGTGGGAACCTAGTGAAGATGACTTTAACCAGATAGCTGCTATGTTTAACAACGCCGATGCAGACCCAATCGGTGCTATAGTTGCAACTCGTTTAGGTGTAGCTGTAGACGAACTCAGACAAGGCGGTGACTTCTGGAAAGTTACAGACCTTTGGAACGAAACCACATACGTTAAGATGCGAGCGCTAGGTATATCGGAAGCTTTTCTTTCTGGTGACGCCAGCTATGCAAATATGGAAGGCTCTTTAACAGTATTCGTAGAGTCTATGCGTACTTTCAGAGACAGTCTTACTCGCCGTATATTTTATTCGAAAGTATTTCCACTAGTATCTATGATGCAAGGTAATACAATCAATAAGCGCGGTAAGATAATTCAAAAGTCTAATCTTATGGACCAAGACTCCGAAGATATTTTGCGTACCATGAATGACGGAAGTAAGTTGTTTATTCCTACGGTGCACTGGGCTAAACAGTTGAAACCAGAGGCAGACCAGACTTATATGGAAATGCTTCGCCAGCTTCAAGAGCTAGGTGTACCTGTTCCATTAAGAGCCCTTGCTGCTGCAGGTGGTTTTAACCTCGACTCGTTGATCAACAACCGCGAAGAAGACCTTGCTTTGCAGAAACAGATCAATGACTACAATACAGAGTTAGATAAGCTTAAACCTGCAGGTGCAGAAGGTGAAGAAGACGGAGGTTTCGGAGCATTTGCAAGCGCTGACCGACCGAATGGATTCAAGAGCCGAGTGTTTGACGGTTACAAGCGTAGACCTACTTTAGGCGAACGTGACTTCGGAGAGTCTAGTGAGATATACACTGTGTCTAAATCAGGACGCAAAAAGCAACACGTATTCCGACAGGCACATGCTAATGAGGTTGCTAACAACAACATTCATAAAGCTATGCGCAGCTTAGACCCTAAGAAACCTACAACTGTTCACTTATTTTCTAGCACAAGTACTAGTAAGAAATCCAAGAAGAATGGAAAAACTATTTGACGGTATGAAAAGTAGGACAATACTAAAAGAGGTGTTGTCTTACTTAATTAAACGCCAGCGTAAACGAATCAAAGATTGGTTTGTTACGTTCAAATCTAATTGGTTCCAAAAGCCTGCAGGAAGTTTAATAATAGCTTACCACAGTATAGTAGATAAACTCTATACCAAAATGTATGAACGAGGTTGGCTAAAGCGTCCTCGTGAAAGTCTTGAAGACGAGTTTGATAAGAAGTCGAAAGTCTGTTTTGAAAAAGAGTTTATGTCTAAAATGAAGGCTATATTTGAAGACAGGCACCAAGGTAATGCTAACTTGTTTGCAATACAAGACGGTCAGCCTATATTCAGTGCAGTAGGTGCCTACATATACCGAGACCTAATTAATAGGCTAGAGTTTGACATACACCAGTACCCTCACTCTAGAAGTTTTGTAGGCGGTTCAAGTGTAGGTAGTGCATGGGCAGCAGGTCTTAAATCTAAGTTCAACAGCGAATTCTCTAAGCTATTTTTGAGTTACATGGACATAGACGTTGACTGGACAGTCAGCCCTTCTTCAAATGCGTATTACTCTCGCGGTCTTATAAATATGAGCGAATGGTTCATAGCCTATTTTCATGCAGGTCAAGAAACCAAGTTCTTTATAAAACGCTTTCTGACCAGCTACATGCGTCTTGTTTATCTAGAGCAACGCAAACTTGATGTTAAAACAGAGTACGTAAATAACCTAAAGAAGAAGTGGGAGCAAGACCTTGTACATGAGTTCACTATAGGCGTTACTTTAATTGGTATCTCTCAATACGCACTTGTGTACAAAAGTTTACCTGCACACATAAACAAAAGAGTACCAAGCTATAGAGCGCGTAATACCTACGAAACCCAAGGTACTTACCGTAAACCTACTCAGCTTTTTGCAGAAAGGAAACATTAATGGAAAACCCTGATGATTTTATTTCGTGGTCTGAATCTCAAAAGAGCTTGAATCAAAAAGACGTTGCCCAGTTTGTTATAGGCAATAACCTTGCACCTCAGTATGGTATAATCGTCAATGTAGAGTACAAACATGGTAAAGTCGCTTACCAATATGCTGTGTTCTTGGATTCTAACACAGGCGGAAAGTTTGTGGGCACTGATCCGAGTACCTTGACCCGAATACACTCTGTTTCCCAAATACCTATCGGGATTCTTAAAGGGCTTGTGCGCTTCGATAGCAGATTCCGAGAGTGGTTAAACGGAGAAGTTTTGTGGAAAGGCTTGTGCTTTGACAGCAAAGAAGAATTCTGTAAAGAACGAGATAAGGATAATTCGTAATGGATTTAGAGAAACGTAAACAGTTAAGTGACTGGTACGCTAAAGCATTCGACTTAGACTCTGAAATAGATTGGACTCAAGACACGTATCGAATTAACTTAGACGGTTTTGATCGCCAATCTAAAGTAAAACTAATGCAAGGTATTGTTAGCAGTGTAGGCGATGCTGTTTACGCTCAACAAAAAATTGCACCAAACGACCCGGAGGTAAGCTATTTGTTTTACTTCCATACACTAACTGTACCAAATACCGTGATACTAGAGAACCTATACGCGGTACATTCTGAGGATTTATAATGGATACTGAATTATTCCAATCAATCGTTTTGGATGAAGAAGACAACAACATAATGGTTGTTACTAATAGCTCTCTTGTTGACTTTACTTTCAGTTTGTTTGACCGTTTCGTTTCAGAAGTTCTTGATAACCAAGAAACGATTGAAGACGATGACTCGGGCGAAGAGCTAGTTGCATCTGTTATCAGTTATGCCGAAGCTATTATCGATGATGCCTTGGTAGAAGAGCTTACGCCTACTGTTACGCAAGTTATTCAAGTGGGCAGCACTTTAATCATTGTTGTGGAACTTGATCAAGAAATTATCGAGTACCTTGACGAAGGCTATGCAGATACCGACAGTGTAGCTGCTGTTATTTTCGGCGATAGTGATTCGGAAGAAGATGAATCTGATGAAGATGACGATGAATCTGACGAAGATGACGATGAAGATGAAGATGAAGACGAATGGGACGTAGACTAAGGTTATACCTAAGCCAAACTCTAAGCGTTCATACTCTTGTCAAACAGACAGACCCTATCGTAATACTGGTTAGAGGTTCTCAACAAGAAGCCTCTGCCTACAAAGACAAGTTGCTTGCTGATTTTGAACTGTTTTATCCAGGCAAAGAGCTAGCACCTGCTTTAGTGTTTGTTTATACGCGCAAGACCTTTAGTGATAACCACAAAGATCTGTATGAATGGGTAGAAAGCAAAATAGAATCTGGTGATATAAACCTTAACGATACCGAAAACAATATCTTCGAGTACGTTGATTTATGAGTTTATCTGTTACCCCAGCAGTGGCCCGTTGCGGCTGCTGCTTCTTTCGCCCTCAAAAATGTTTAAGACACAATGAACCTTGTGTAATGTTCGGTAGCGATAGCCGAACGAAACATTCCAAACAAATGCCCTCCTTTAAGTGTTATCACTCTAGCACTTACGCATATCTAAACCATATACGTTCTTCTAAGTATATGGTTATAGAAAAATTCTCTGAAAAGTACCTACCTTTACTGTCTAATACTTGTAGCATTCTTATTGTTATAGGACACGTACAACCTAAAGACCGCTCTGTAATCCACTCAGACCAGATAGGCAATACACCTGTATGCACCTATGCGTTTGGTTCAGTGCGCGAACGTTCTGATATGTTCTTCACTGACACTTCAAGTTGGGATTCATTTATGGAACACGTAGGTAACAGACAGTTTAGTTGGATCAACTGTACCATGGGAAGCTTTTATAGGTATGCCCAAAATAAAGTACACACTCGTTTCTTAAACTGCTTTCGCTATATGACAGACGAACGGTTTAGAAATACAGTTCAAGGCAATTACCTTGTAGAGTAAAACTGTAAACATACTATATAAGCAATAACAGAAGAATGCGTTAAATGATATTCAAGAAAGCTAAAAAACCAGTAGTTCATTTAGTGGACGCAAACAACTGGATTAACAGAGCGTACCATGCAACGCCAGAAATGCACACATCAGACGGGACACCTACTAATGCGCTTAAAGGTTTCTTTAATATGGTCAATAGTCTGTATAAAAAGATTACTGCCGCAGGACAAGAGCCTTATATTGTTATTTGCTTTGATATTGCTCGAAGAAAGACTTTTAGAGCCCAAATATTTAATGAATGGAAAAAGCGCGATCCTGAATTGGTAGACGTACTGTTCCCTGATAAGCAAAAACAGTCTTATAAAGGCAACAGAAAGCAAGACAAAAACAAAAGCGAAGACCTTGGCATTCAGATAGAGCTTGCTAAAGAAATAATAGACTTAGCAGGCTTTTGTTGGTTCGATGGTAACAAGATAAATCAGCCGGTAGAGGCAGATGACATTATTGGTACTCTTGCTTTTACGCTAGACCCGAAAAAGTGTTTGTGTTTGATCCAAAGTCGTGATAAAGATTTTAAACAGTTGCTTACTCGCCGCAGAGTTAGGTTGTTTATGCCTGAACAAGCCAACAGTCCTAGTGATTTATATACTATGGACAACATGTTTGCAAAAGACGGGCTTTATCCGCACCAACAGATTGAATTCTTGATGATGGACGGGGATAAGGTAGACAATATTGCAGGAGTACCAGGGTGTGGACCTGCTACTGCAATAAAGCTTTTAGATCAATGGGGTTCTATTAAAAACATCATTGAAAAGGCTCCTAGAATTAAAGGTAGAGAAGCCCGTGCTGCTCGTACATTAGCTGGTTTAGAAGTAGACGTAACTGAATCTATTTGGCATGAAGGCAAGGAGAAGAAAACCAAAGTTAAACGGGTACTACCTTGTCCTGATTTAACTGTAAATAGAGAACTAGCTACGATACGCACTGACGTACCTGGCTTGCCTACAAAACTAAAACAAATTCGTATGCGAGAGCCTAACAATAAAGAGCTTCGCAAAATGCGAGATACTTTAGAATTTTCAAATCTATTATGGGTGTAACATGGCATTTTTATTTGATGCAAGCAATTTAAGACAAAACAATTACCTTCACGAACCTGTTGTTTTTGAGAACATTATAAGTCCTGAAATGTGCGATGCTTTGGTTGCTGCCAAGACTTCTTTTGAAAAAGAAAATGGTGGAATTCAAGTGGCAGAAGAAGGGCGCAGAGAAGAGTACTTCGAAGATCCTAAAATACGAGTAGTGGACACCTACTCGTTTGATTGGGAAGATGAAGGCTTACCTGATATAGTTTTTGACCTATATACTGAATTAGAAGCTATCGTAACTAGCGCAAATGAAGATTACGATTTCGATTTAGTAGGTATTTGCGAGACTGTAAACTTTCTTCATTACCATACAAACACAGGTATGCGACAAACAGGTCACTATGTAGGTCATACTGATTTCGGCCCTGAGTTTCTCTCTACTCGTAAGCTTACGACAATTATTCAGCTTACAGACGGTAATGAATATGAAGGGTGTACACTGAACTTACCTGACTGGGGCGATGCTCCGAGAGAGAAAGGTTCAGCAATAGTTTTTCCTAGTTATATGTACCATAAAGTGTCCCGTATAACTAAAGGTGAACGTCATTGTTTAAATCTATGGTCACACGGACCTGCTTTCAGGTAAAAGATTATGACAATAAGCAAAAAAGAGCAAATAACAGGACTAGCAGTATTGGTTCTTTTCATCCTAGGGTGCCTAACAACTTCGGTAACTTGGTTATTCTCTGATTCGTTAGGGTACATGATACTAGGGCCAGTACTAGCAAGTTTAGGAGGGATTCTTTCAGCACAATCAAATAGCAGTACAATAAAACGCGTCCAAGATTCTTTTGTCTGGTTATGCATACTAGGCATTGCAGTAGGTATGGCGTATGGACTATTTTTATTAAAACAATAGACTGACCTGTGTAGCAGTCGAAAACAAAAAGAAACAAAGGAGAATAAAATGGCATCAGTTGAGAAATTAAAGCAGCTGGCAGAAGGTGGCTTTGGTTCAAGAGCGAACTACATTGAATACAAAGTAGATAATGCACTTAGCGTATTTACCAAACATTCACGCGCACCCTTCTCTGTTTTAGTGGCTGACATTGGTCCCCATTTTGTACCACGTCTAGGGATACAAAAGAATATATTTTCTTGTTTTCCTCAGCTTCACTCTAATCAAAGCGAGCGAGGTACTTGTGTGCCTGTTCCTGTAGAGTTTGACGTAGACATTAAACAAAAAGCAGTAGCAGGTAACCCTAATCGCGTTAAAACTATTATTCGAAAAGGTGTTGTAGGCGCACTGGTTATTCACCCTAATGATCCTAGCGAAGTTCGCAAGCCTGAGGATCCTACTTTGTACGATTACATGAAACAAAGCTTTACAGAGCTTGTAAAGTACTGTAACCGATCAGGCGCTAACATTGGTATGAATCGAATCGGTACCGAAGACAAATGGCCTAACCACGAGTCTATTATAGAGCAAGTGTGTTACGAGCAGAATTTTAAAGGCAAAGTCTTTGTGTATACCCCTCGTGAAAAACGTAAACCAGCAGGTGGTCAGTGATTACTGACCTTTACCAGGTGCCTAAAGAGTCTGACCTAATGGATTTCATCTTTTTAGATGGAACTATAGTAAGCACCCGGCAAAAGTCAGAGCAGCACGGCTACAAGGTAATGGATCTTGAAGATTCAGAAGGTCCTCAAGGTAGAGCTTTTACTATCTATACTAGCATAACCAAAGTGGTGGCGACAATATCTAACCCCTTAAACACCGAGACTAATCTTAACATAATAGTGAACTACGTTACCCGATGTGTTAAAGAATACTCTCCGTTTATGTGGGAAAAGTTAATAGACAGCGAAGCCTCTTTCAAGTCGTTTAAAGACATTGCTTTGCACCACTCTCTTGCAGGTACTATTTTTCACGAAATAGACGATAGTAAGATCGTTCACTACAACATTACTGCGGTAGAAGATTGCGAACCTGAACCTATAGACCACTGTATTTTTGCAAACGGTGTGTTTATAGGAATCTCTAACAAACTTTCTCTTAGTGTGATAGAGGTAATAAACAGGTTCTTGTTTAACAAAGAAAAATCTAAAGCAGTAGATATGTATAAGGCTTTGCGTTACGCAAAAGACGACAACAATCTACCTTTGATTCCAGGTATAGATGATTTAAGCGGAGGAGGCGTTGCATAATGAACCAAGAACTAGAAGTCAATTGGTCTATTTTAGTTATACCATCTACTACAGAAGGTGAAGTAGATGATGCAGATTTGCTTAGGTACATGGACTTTAACTGTGCTTTAAACAGTAGCCTGGATACCGTTCACTCGTGTTCGAATTCTTTAAACTTAGTATTCGGAACCGACCGTGAGCTTATCGATATTTGGTACGCAGGTAAGCGTAAAGACGAGTCTACCGAAGAGTTATACATTCAATGGATTTCAGATGTTATTGAACACCTTGAAAGCCAAGAAGTCGATATTCTATTACGAGTAGAGATAGAAGGCTCTGACAAGGTAGACGTACTTCGATACACTGACCTTAGTGTGCAGCTAACCCAATGTCGATTTATCTTGGATGATGATATTGACCTTATAAACATGGGCGCAATGTTAAAAGGCATGGACCCTATACCTTTTGAAGATAACACCTTTGTTACGCTAACATACGAGTCATCTTACTCAGGTTCGTATAAAGCGTCTTCTCCTGTGTTGGTAGAAGGATACGAAAATACTTTTGATGTGTTTTCGTTGCTAGAGCAGACTAAAAGAAAGTTTAAAGCAATTTCTAAACTATAAGAAGCTATATGAAACCGATTAAAGTAATACGATATTTTTATCCAGAATCATTTATTAAAAATACATGGAGTAAGAGTCCTGGCTCTAAAAGTGCAGAAGATCTTTTAATTAGGTTTCACAAAAAGCACGGATGTGTCCTTCACCTAAATCCTGTTAACTCCAAAGAGTTCGAGTTGAAAGGAATATTCTGTCATGCTAAAGCAGACAGAAAAAAGTCTGATCCTGTACATGACTTTTTTAGCGCAACAGGAAAGGACACATCCTTTTTAGGGATTCCCTCTACGGTTCACAGCATCAAGAGCCTTAGAGCAGGAAGCAAGATAGAAAGTTTTCTAAATTCTGAGATACAGCCTGTGTACCCTGTGTGGTCAAGTCTGGCACTAAGTATTCAAGAGCTAAGTACCTCGGAATCTATATGTATTCTGCAATTCTTTGTCCACAGAGACCAAGCAATACCTATCGTATGTGTGCTTGATACTATGGACGTTGCAGAAAAAGGCGAGACTCCATTCTTGCCTTTATTTGAGACTCCTATTGGTTGGCATGAAGTTCCTCGAGGCGTGTTCGAAGATATAGTCAACCTTGATTTAAAAGATGCCGCTAGAGGTATCTTACAACGTAAAGGACTTAAACAATATAGACCTGATTGGGTAGTTCTAGAAAACCTTAGCCGAATGTCTAAAGAGTTTGCTAAAGAAGGCAAGAACTGGCCTGAGTATAAACGTACAGGATACAAAAACCAAATTGATACTTTGGTAGACTTTGCTGAACGTTTAGGTCTTGATGTTTCTAAAGTGCTTGACCGAATTAAGGAACAGAAATGACAACATGTGTAGGCTTTACCCGAAAAAACGCTATGTATATAGTAGCAGATAGGATGACCAACGATGGTCGCTTTCAGGTATCTTGTAGAGATGAAAAAATCTACGCTGTAGACAACTGGGCTATCTGTATTGCAGGAAGTGTTAGAGTGAGAGAGATTGCATACGGTATGATTGACCGACTTAGAAACTGTGCTGAGCCTGATCTTGTGTTGCTTGAAGACGCATGTCCTGCCAAGTATTCTAGAGACCTTATATTGGATCTAGTCAAAGGTAAGGTACCGCAGTCTATCTCCAGTTGGCCTGGCTATTTTCAGCGTTGCTTAGAAGAGTTTTGGAAACAAGTCCAGAACCTAGTTAAGATGACAGACACCTACGGTCTTAATCTTGCAGATGACCCAGATATAGAGACAGAGTGGTTAGTAGTATCTAAAGACCACGGTACTTTCACTATAAGCCGCAATGGTTCTATATCAAAGACACCTTTTGCTGTAATCGGTTCTGGTCAAAACGCAGTACGTGGCGCTATTACTCTTTTGGCAACTAAAGGTATATCAATGCCTGCTTTAGCTTCAATAGACAAAGACCACGCTATTGAGGATTACTTTCTATCACTACACGAAGGTATAAACGGAGATGAAAGTATATTAGATCAACTAAACACCTTAGTGCAAGTGGCAGCAAGTATAGACTTGACTACCGGTTACGACACTACCCACTTTTATTCGTCTGACAAGGATTAGTTATGGCTATTAATGAAAACCTTATTGAGGTAAATCAGAATATATACAGAGCTCTAGAAGAACTAGGTCCATACGCGCAAATTAATCCTAGAATAGAGTACTATATCAAAATGCTAGGCATGATGCACAGTGCAGGTGAAGACCTTATTAGTGAGCTACCTGATGCTATGGCAGAGTTAAGCAACATACCTTGTTCTTTCAGCGATTTACTAGACGATGTTAATTTAATAGTGTCTAAAAGCGAAGGCGTTGTGGGAGTAGGAGCTATTCGAAAGGAACATGGATTCGACTTTACCAAAGCTGTAACTTACAAAGACAATAACTTCACAAGTGCTTTATTAAAAGTGTACGCGTGTTATGCATCGGATTCTCCTACAGAGTGTTGCGCAGGAGAATCTATTCAAGTAGACGGTAAAAAGTTTACATCTCTAGCCTGTTCTGATCTTGTTCAAGGCAAAGACCCGCGCATCCGCATCTATGAAAAAGAGGCACAGAAAGCAGAGACTGTTTTGTACCTAGACAAAGCCAATCTATCTGTTTCTGATGTGTGTGATATATGGTTCGACCCTTTCATTGGCAAAGTAGACATAAAGTGGTGTAAGCCTTTTAACGGATCTGTTTTATTGGAGATTTTATGAAAGTGCCTGACCAAACTGCTGCATCAATCTGGGAACAACTTATTTCTACGCGCCCTTCTTCGGCAGTTTCTATAATGCGTAAAGGGTGGACCCCTGATCAGATAGACCAGTGTATTGCAAAGTACTACCTTAAAGAGTTTGAAGATTGCGAAGCCTACGCCAAGTCTTTTTTAATCAAATACGGACTTTATGAGGTGCCTAGCTCTGTAGTAAGGCTTACTACCGTAGCCCGAGATATTGGAGTACCTCTATACGCAGCTTACCATGCTTCTAAAAAGTTCGGTAACAGCCCAGAGCTAATTGATTGTCTAGGGCTTAGGTATATAGAAGTGTTTGATACTCATTTCGAAAGAGAGCATTTCTTTAAAACTTTCGGTATAAAAACCGATAAGGCTAAAGCTGACTTTATGGACCTTTACTTCACGCACTACGATACTATAAAGGCTTGTGAAAAATACGGCATTGATGTTCGAGCTCGCTATACGCGCATGACTAATGCTACTGAAAAGGCATTTAAGGAAGGCGGTAAGCTTAAAAAGAGCGATACGAACGACAAAATTTTTGAGGTGTAATATGATTCGCGATCCAGATTTTAAGGTATCTACTCACTTTAAGTTCAAAGAAGTTTTCAAAAGTTACGAGGCAGAGCGCCTAGGCATAGACAACGGTTCTTTTATCACAGAAGATATACTTGCCTGTGCAGTAGCTACTGCTGAAAACATTCTTGAACCTGTTCGTAAGTGGGTCAAACGTCCTATGACTCCTAGCAGTTGGTTCCGTTGTGAAGAATTGGAATTTCTCCTGTGTAGCGAGTCGTTCTTTAAAAAACTTATGCGTAAAGGCATACCTGGTGTAGATAAAAATACTTACCTCCAGTACCCTACGCTTTATACCCTAGGCGAGCAGTTTATCGCTGAATGGAAAGAATACTATGAACGCAAGCAACATCCTAAAGGAATGGCCGTCGATTACGAAATCCCCGGACTTTCAAACCAAACTCTCTTCGAGTGGTCACGCGACAACCTTCGATTCGATCAGCTTATTCTGGAGTTCCATAGACCAGAACTTGGATCTAACTCGGGATGGGTTCATGGAAGCTATAACTCAAAAGGGCCTAATAGAGGTCAATTGCTTCGATACTGATGTATTTACGGTTATTGGGCTTTACTTGAATGCTGACTTCTACAAGGTAAATGGCGTAATAGGTTCTCACCTGTTTGACAATTACCAGTACAACACCACTTTTCGTATGGGCAGAGCATACTTTATTAACGGAGTATGTTTCTATCCAGGATATTACGGTACTTGTGCAAAGGCACAATGGGTGTTTAACGAGCATGAAGCTAACCTAAAGTCCATTAAACGTAAATTTTGTACTGCGCCTTACGTATGACAAAACGAAAAATGGGATTGATAAGCGGCATTGTGTTTATAATTCTTTGCCTCTTGTCTGACTTACCCTCAAATAAAGAGATAACTGATCATGCATGTTTATTCTGCGATTGATTGGTTAAAAGATAATATATCGGAAGTAATTGAAAACTATTTGGTGGGAGACCAGGCAAGCATGTTACTGCTGTCTAGTTTTTCAGAGTGGTGTGTTGATATGAGTTCAGAGAACTATTGTGACTTACATAATAGTGTAATGTTCTATAAGCAAGCCACATCTCACTAAATGGCAACTACTAGGGACAGTACTGCAATAATACGCCAAGTTATAGAGTCTATTTGGTTTTCTGTAGCTTGGCGTTTCAGTTCATCTTGATAGTACTTGTTAAACTCTTGCATACGCCTAGTATGAGCATACTCTAGTTTAAGCATCCTAAGTACTTGGTTCCTTTCTTCAACGCTTAGTTCTAGTATACGGTCAAGTTTCTCTACTAACTTGCCGTTTTCCCTTGCAGATATTACTGCATCTCTTATTTTGAATACGGTTTCTGTATCCAAAAGAATATATAATTCATCTCCGCGTTCTGCTAAAGGCAACTGACCTTTATTCGTATCTTCTGAACCTACATGTACCTCTTCGTATAGCTCAAAGTTATGGTCATATCTCTTTCTTACTACACGAGCTGCCTTTATTTTTGCTTCTATATCACTAGGGTATTCTAATGCTTCGGTACGAGTATGAGTTAAGTTTTCTAATTGATTAAGCTCTTGGTAGGCTGATGGAGTTTCGATACGCTGCTCTGTAGGAACAGCGCACCCGGCTATTGTTATACACAACACCCCTAAAATATTTCTTACCATTTTGAACTCTTGAACGATTCTAGGTTTTCTTTGTCACTTTTGGAAGGGTCGTACTTGGGAGCAGAATCAAGTTTATTGTGTGCTTGCTCTGCTACTTGCCTCAGTTCCTCTTTTTCTTGAGACAAGCTATCAGTAAGCTTTCGGCTTTCTTCAAGCTGTTCTTTTAGCTCATCTTCGTTAATATCTCTTAACTTCTTTTCAAGTTTCCCTACACGTTTACCTTTAGCGCCTCCTGTTACTGCAAGTGCGATTCCTGCTAGTACCATGCCTAAGCCTGCAACAATGGCAAGCCACCATCTTTTATACCAAGGTTCTTGCGTCATTTTGTATCATCCTGTCTAAACGCATCGCTAGCTCTTCGTCTAGGAACTTTGTTGCTAGGAGGGGCCTTATTAAACATGCTATCAATAGCGTAACCTACCGCAATAAAAGTAAGTAAACTAGGATCTGCTTCTGTGTATAGAATGGTAAAGTAAGAACTAAACACTGCTATTAAGGCAGTGATGGTTTGAGGTTTGTTTTTAGACCAGTAAGTATTCCAGTCTGCTTCTAACTTGATACACTTTTTTACATAGTGTATTAATGTGCCTAATATAGTTATCCCGAAACTAAGTAAGATATAGCCCCAGGAGTAGTCTGCAATAGGACCTAATAGGTGTGCGACATCCATAGGTATTAGTTGTAGCCCTAAAGAGAGCTACAACTTGATCCCATTATAGACCTGCTTCTGAGGCATCAATTGTGCCGTCATCTACTAACTCTTGTTTACGTCTAACCCAACGCTTTTTGACTTTATCAAAGAAGCTTTTTATTTCTTCTTCGTTGCCTTCAAAAGGTGATTTGTTAAAACCTTCTTCTGCAATCAGTCCGCGAAAGAATTTCTGATACTCTTGCTGTAGTACAGATTGCTCTGCACTTTGAGATTCAAGCTTATCTGCTCTGTTTAAGGCACGGTTGCCTACAAGGGTTAAGCCGTTAAGATCAAGTTGCGCTTTCATAGTATACCTAGTCTTTTAGTACTGCTAGTTGCCCAGCAATCGTGATTGAAATTTCTTTAAGGGTAGCGTCTCTAACTTCAGGTGCTTTTAGAGAAACTATTTCACCGCGTTGAATCAACATGTCACCTGGTGCTATCGCAGAGAATAAGCCTTCTTTTACATTAGCTTCGAAAACTATTGTTCCTAATTCACGAACTACGTTGCCGTCACGGTCAATGATCCGTAGATTAAAAGTAGCTTGGCTAGTAGCAGCTTCTTGTGCAAGCGCCAGGCTTTTATCAAAGTCTGCATAAATAGAGGCGGTTCGTACTGCTATATAATTGGCTACGATAGCATTAGGTTTAGGACGACCTATTACTGTCATACCAATATCGTAAGGTTGCTTTTCGTCATCTTCTTGGATTACCCAATCAGACTTCGCTCCGCTATATACGTATATACCAGGTAGCTTATCACTTACAGGTGCCGTCAATTGAAAAACTTGTGCGTTAGTAGGTTCAGTAGGAAATTCAGTACCACGGTTATCTATAAATTCCCGTGTGATTTCACTATCGTCTATCAAGTCAATACCGTCTGCCTTCATGACACTCTCACTTTTCCTGTAAACGGGCGCGAGAAAGATATTACCAACGTATTTAGATCTTGATTGACCTGACTCTTAGGTAATATCTTTTCAAGTTTACCGTCTATACTTACTAGAACATCGCATACAACTTCACGCCCAGAGTTGTGTACCACAGTCCAAGTATCACTAGGTGTGTCTTGGATGTGGGTATGTCCGTTCTGAATAAAGATTCTTTTACCGTTAATAGGCATACAGTCTCCTTAGATTGCAATAATCTTACCAGTAGTAGGTGAACTGAATTCAACGGTAGCGTTGTTTGTATCTACGTGAAGAATGCTGTGCGGCTGTATTTCATAACCATCAACAATAACACGTATAACAGGTTCATAACCAAGCATGTGCGGAACATTGACAACAGTTTTGTTATCAAAGGTAACATCAAACCCTATATTAGGTTTAGGAGTCCCGTCAATAGAGCCTAGAAGAACTACAGCTTTACCTATCATAGGTGTGTCGTTGAATGAAACAATAGTAGAGTTATTGTCTACTGCTTCAATCTCTGAAGGTATGACAACTTTACCTGTTTCATCAAAACACTGGACAATAGCGCTGGTGCTGTTCATGTTATGATTAATTGTCCATGTAGCAAGTGCTTCAACCTGTCTGTGTTCATAGGTATAAAGTTCTTGCGTCATAGGAATCCAGATAGGCGAATCAGCTAATTCAAGACAAATCATAACACGTTTATCTTTGAATATAAAAGACCCTACTCTAGGTTCTAACGGCCAGTTCTCTACCATAGGGAGGGTAACATTGCTTAGGTGGTTACCTAGCAAGTCTAGTCCGCCTAGGTGTTTCGTATTCGAATAATGTCTCATGTTTACTCCTACAAGAACGATAAAGAGGGAACCGAAGTTCCCTCAGACCGAATGGCTATTAAGCCGCAGCAGGGGCAACTGCCGTACAGATCACACGAATACCTAGACCTTCAGAAAGGGTAACCGTTAATTGGTTCGCATCGTCAAATACGATTTCGTCAGGTTGGATAACGTGGTCCTGATCGTCAACGATTGTAACGTTAACGTACTGCTGACCGATGTTGTGAACAACAGTGTGTGACGCATCTGCTGAACCAGTACCATCGTATACGAAATAGCCTTTAACTACGCGAGCTTCAAGGTCAGAAATTTCGTCTTTAGCCGCTTGTACCTCAGTATCGACATAAAGCTTAGTAGCAGCTTCAAGGTCAGTAGTAGGTGCACCGTAAAGAACAAGCGCACCAGTCATGGTATCGCCATCTACGTTGATGTACTTGTTGTCGAAGTAGGTATCGTCTGCCGATACGCCGCTGCTGTCAACAATAATACCAGTACCAGCAGTAACACTTACTGTAACACCGTCACCACCAGCAAGACCGTTACCTAATGCAGTAGCAGCAAGCTCAACTTCGGTAATACCAGAACCTGCAACTTTAACACCTTGAGCACCTGATGCAAGTGTACCGCCGTCAAGCAATAGCGCTAGCTGTGCTGCTGTGTCTGTAGATGCAGCAGAACCGTCAACAGTCAGGAATAGACCACCGCCAGTGTAAAGGTCAATACCAACTTCATCAGTAGGTAGTGTACCGATACCAGCACCCATGTTAACATCAATAACGTTACCTGTCTTAGATAGACCGTTACCTGCTGTTAGTCCGTCTAGACCTGTAAACGGTGCCCATGCGCTGCCGTTGTAACGCATGTAAGTAGAACCGTTAATGTCGTATGCAAGAGTACCTGCAGGAGAAATTGTAGTATCAGATACATCGAATTCTACTACGAACTCAGTACCGTCATATTCAACAATGTCGCCGTCTTCAAGACCAGCAATTGTACCGAAGTTAGCGTTAAGGTCAGCACTGTTAGTAATGATATAACGTGCGCCTGTCGCAGGGCTTGTACCAGGATCAAGAGTCGAGTCTGTCTGGGTATCAAGAACATCGTCTTGCCAGTTAAGAGTCGAGATAGCTGTATCTAGGTCAACTAGACGAACCGCATCGTTAGGATCAACCGGAGCACCAAGACCTTTAGCTAGATTGCCTGCAAACGCAAGGTTACCAGCCATTGTGTCACCAGCTTGGTTAACAGGAACATAACCAAGGTCGTCTTGTTTAGAATCGATCTGAGCCTGAATAGGACCAGTAACGCCAGCTACGTAGCCGATCTCAGCAGAGGTAGTTGCTGATTCAGAAACTTTACCAGACGCATCAGAAACAAGAGCAACAGACGCAGAAAGGTCAGTATCTGTGATTGTAGATGCAGCACCAGTAATGTTGTCTTGCTTGGTAGCTAGTTCAGTATCTAAATGACCTTTAGATACTGCAACTGTATCGCTAGACGCAGCAGACTGGTCATTAGAGTTAAGTATTAACTCGCCTGTCATGCCTTCATCTGTACCGTCACGCTTCAAGTACTCTTCTAAGTCACCGCCTTTCGCAAAAGGGAATACTTCTATACCGTCGTAGAACTTGTACGCTTTTTCTGTGGTGTTGAACCAAATCTGAGAAACTCGAGGACTTACCGGATCGGTCGCCAGGTTTTCGATTACAACGTTTTGTAACTCAGCACCGCCGAGTAGTTTAATAGTACCATGTCTCATGGATGGAACTCCTAATAGGATTACATTTAAGCTTAATGTATCACATCACACAGGAAATCCTAATGTCATGCAATTCTATGTCAGACAACAATTTTGAAAACAGTTTGAATGTATCGAAATCATTATCTAGAGTCGCTTTATCGAAGTAAGACTTTACTGTCCAATACGCATCTGGCTTGAGAAGACCAAACGTGTTATAGATTTTAAGCCTGGTTTCAATAAGCGAGATCCTTCTGTCTTTATATAAATTAACATCAACAGCGTCTAAACCTATAAAAGGATAGAAGGTTTCTGTTTCGGTATGCCTTTCTTTTTTAGCCCAGTAAAGATAGTCAAGCTCATACAGTATATGCAGAAGGTGCGTTATATACTGTGTGCAAAAAGAAACTACCGAATTAAAACAACTGTTAAAGTCATTGCGTAATAGCCTACGAATTCTGTCTGATATAGGATCTTTATAGCGTAGAAGTATCTTACCGTACACTTCTACAAACCCTTCATCGAACTGGTCTTCGTGACTGCGCATTACGCTCAAGATACCGTCAAAATACTGGTCAAGAAAATCAACCTGTCTTTTGATTTCTTCCTTTAACTCGGCATCTGAGTGTGCGTTGTGCTTAACTGATTTGATACCTTCTTCTAGTCCTATTAACCAGTAACGAATCTGGTGCATAGAATACAAAAAGGTTTCCTTACAGCTAGTACTAAATCTATTTTCAGATATAACAAGTTGATTAAGTAAAAATTCCCTTACTTTATAAAAGTCACTCCATGCGCAAGAAGCCACGAGCTGAAAGTGAACATTGTTAGGTACATAGTTAGTCTTAATCATTATTTTATATCCTGCAAGCCTAATCCATTTTCTTCTGAGAACTTAGAAGCTATCATTCCTCTAATCTGGGCAAGCCCTGACTCTATATTGGCGAGGTTTGTTCCCAGTTGAGATAGGCTGCCTGAACGGTTATTTATTATTTCCCTAGTTAGGGACTCTACGCTTGAAAGACGTTTCTCCATTTCTGTGAAGTTAGACTCAAGTATTCCATCTAGGTCGCCGATTGCTGAGATAAGAGTAGCAAGGTGTCTGTCATTCTTACCTGCTATGTCTGCAACTTCACCAAAGCTATTTCGAAGCTTGGTCGTGATAGACTCAATTTCTTTATTAAGATTAAGAATAACTGTTTCTAATGTTTCTACCTTGCCTATACTGTTCAAGGTAGTCTCTTGTTTCAAGATAGTCTCTTGTTGAGAAGATATTGTAACCTGCTGAGACTCTATTGTAGCCGTTAATAGATCTATAGTTTTATCTTTATCTTCTGTCAGCTTTTTTATTTCGTCTTTCTTTGTATCAAGCTGGTTTTGCAAGGAGTCAGCTTCTTTTAATTTAGGTTCTATAAACATCTTGTAAATAAAAAATATAAAAGACAAGATGATTATTATAGTTCCGTAGCCAAGGTTTCCACCTAACAGCTTTTCAAGATCCATTATTGTTCACCCACAGTATCGTCTAATTCATCTAGTTGGTCATCAATAGGTAAGCCGGTTGAATCTATCGTTAAAGTAGAGTTAAATCCACAACTACGATTAGTAGGATTCACGATTAACCTGTACGCATCTTTGATTTGAGGGTCTTCGGTTACTATCATGTGACTTATGGCTGGATTAGATTCTATACAGCGTGTTTTTGTGCCTTCGATCAAGCACAGGCTACTAATGCAGTAAATATCTTCCTGTTTGACAATACGTTGGTTAACAGTTTCTTTCTTTACCCAAGTATTATTGAGAGTGATTGCTAGAACTATTAAAAGAGCGCTAATAAGTACCCAGTTAGAGTACTTGTACTTATTTTTCTGATCTTCAGATAGATCTGGTTTTTTCTCTGCCATTCTACTCCACTATAACGTCAATTGTTTCATGTGCTGCAATGTAGTTATTCTTGTAACCGAGGCTCCTCATTGCGCCTTTATCTACATACAGCTTGAAAGGTAGAGGCCACATATCATCAGGATTCTGTCCTTTATGAAAGAATTCTCTAACGATAGGATAGTAGTCTGTTTGGAAAATAACGCATTCATTTTTTGTATCAGGTAAGAAGCTAAAGCCTACTGTTAGGTGTTTTTTATTTCTACGGCGAATAATTTCTTTTATCTCGGCAGCACCTACATAAGAACCGAATTCATCGTCTATAAGGGTCATCATGTTATTTATTATGACTCCTCTTTGATTCTTGTTAAGTTCAAGGAGAATATCGTCTAGCTGCTGAGCCGAGGTAACTTCTATTGCTTTTACTGAACCTGTTATACCCTGTAGTGTTTTACGCAGGTTATAACTATCTCTAGCAGTAAGACCGCTACTGTCATAAAGAATATAGTAGGTTTCAGGAAACAGATTCATTTCTGTCATTAGGTCAGTAATACGAAGTCCTAGGTTCTGTACTCTGAATAAACTAGAACGAGGCAGGCCTGCTGTAGTACTGCGGCTAATAAAATACGATTTGGTTCTATACTTTTCGGGAAGTAACGTCTGCAAGTAACCAGCAGCATCTACTTCATCTATTATCACTATCGAAGGGTCTACCCGTTGTATGTCCTCAGATACTGAGTGCATAAGCTGTTCGCTGGAGGTTCCTCCGTCACCGTACCCTAGAGTAATATACATTGCGTATACATCGTTGTGTGTTTGAGTAGCAAGCTGGGCACTAAGAGGATGGCTATAGAAACTACCGAGCGGTCTACTAGATACCAAGTATACTATTTGCTTTTGATCTGCTTGCGCCACAGCTATGTTTAATAATATAGCTAATAACACCGCTCGAAATACTTTAACCATCTGCTTTAACTAGTACTGCCTTGCCTGTAATTGCTTCTGCAAAAATAACGATACTTGCGTTATTAGACGTTCCTTCAATTGTCTTAGACATAGCTGGCAATACTTGCTCTCCTTCACTATCGAATACTGTATAGATTATATTGTCTGTACCGAAGTTGTGGGTTAGTGTCCAAGTATCTGACTCTTGGTCAATAGTGAATACTTTACTTACAACACCGTTACCAGTGTTACCACCGCCATTTCCAATATCACCAAGTTCATCAAGTCTGCGTTTGTTGTCTTGAGCTAAGGTCTCTACTGCACCTAATCTTCTGTAGATGCCCAGAATGATGTTATAGAAACTTTGGGTCTGCTGGTTCTGCTGCTTAACGTGATAATCACGAGGAATAGCTTCATCTAGACCGTACTGCTCTCCCGTAGGTAATGATCTTAGCCCTAGTGGGCCTACCATCGTGTCCCCGTTTTTATTTATAGCACCTGCTAATATTTCATCTACATCTTCAGGTGTGTAAACAGGTTGAGGATTGTCTTCTGGTGCATAGTACTGAGGAGGACTAAATACTTCTTCATACGTGTCTATAGACACCCATGTATTTTGTAATCCTCCTGAGGCAGTTTTAGACTCTCTTTTGAACGCTTCTTGGTAATCGCTGCTACTTGGATCAGCATCAATCCAAGTAACATTTAACGGAAGTATAAGGTAATGAGGCTCAGTATACGCTACGACTATCAACGTCTCTTCATTAGTGGTCGGTTCCCGAACCTTTAGTGTGATAGGTTTGTCAGCAGATAGACCGCGCCCTTCTGCTATGCCTAAGCACCTAGTAACAAACTCTTGTAGTTTAAGGCCCATCAGCTAATCCTATTTTTGTAGAGCTTTGCGCTGTTTTCTTCTCGTCTTGAACTAAATGCTTTAGCTAAAGATAGTACTTCATCCGGTGAGTGTTCCTTAAACTCCCAACCGTCTTTGTTACACCAAAATTTAGCTTTGTGCTTTTTATCTAAGGCACAGATTCCCAAAGCAAGGTTAAGATTAGTAATAAACTCTGGCGACACCGGGTAGGTATAACCTTTATGATTTATTGCTTCAAAAAGAGATTTTTTGACTTGTTTGCGCTCTGCGTTTAATGCAAGTTCTTTACTAAAATTAGCATGTTGCTTGCGTATTGCGACCAGCTTGCCTTGATTTACCTTGAAACTATTAGGGTCTGCTTTCCAAAGCTGGGCCTGCCTTTCGTCTATTTCTATAACGTTTTCAGTTTCAGTAGGTGCAGTATCCCAGTAACCTCTGATGTTACTGGTGTTCGATTCAGGGTCTTTAGACGGATCGTATTTGATAAAAGGCATATTAATCTCCTAAGGCTACCCAAGTAAAGTCCCATAAATCAGATAGAGGTAAACTAAATGTACCTTTTACCCCGATTGTAAATCCCCCAATATCGCTGTTTATAGTTATGTACTCTCCTATTTCATAGTTTTCTGCTTGGAAACTATAAGGGTCTGTAAAGAACACCAGCACTGCGGTAACTCTGTTCTTAAATGTTTCACTGAATAGTACAGACACTTCTTCTGTACCTGCATCTGATATGAAACGTCCCCATTCAATCATGGCACCGCTACGTACCATTCTTATGTAAGGGGAACGACCTTGTGTAGTGTTACCTTGAGCGTCTGTTTCTGTGAAGTTGTGCGAACCATCATCGGAGCGAACACCTGCAAAGTACTCAGGCTCTGATCCATCTAGTCCTGCGTTACCTGTAGGTCCAGTAGGTCCAGTAGGTCCCACAGGTCCTATAACTCCTTGTATGCCTCGTTCACCAGTAGCGCCTGTAGAACCCCGCGGACCTCTATCACCTTTAGGGCCGTCACAGCCTTGGTCACCTTTAGCCCCGTCTCTACCATTGCGTCCAGCTGTACCTGCTTTACCTGTTTTGCCTCTAGGGCCTGTAGCGCCTGTAGCAAGATTAGTTTCGGTAGGCAGACCTGGTATTCGGATAGTGTGGTCATTGATTGTTATAATCAACATACCTGTTTGTTTATCATAGTCACCTTTGAATGTGTCTATTAAGGCAGCATCTGATTCACTAGCTTTTTGAGGGGCTAGCCCCTCAGGTGTTTGGCGAACTACGTCACCTTCTTCACCTTCTGAGCGAATCATTTTTAAGCTTGGTTGTGTTAATGACATTATTCTTCCTTACTAACAGGCTCAAGCCATAGAGGATAATTAGGATCGTCTTCTGCATGAGTATCAGGGTCATGCTCAGGGTTTCTTATTCGCGTATTTTCAGGACCCATTATATACCATCGGGTATTGTCTGGACTTCTAACTTTCCAGCCTAGGTCTTGAAAATTGTCTACGCTGCCCCAAGGGTTAGACACATTAAGTCTGTCCCTAACCCGTAGAAGTATCTTTTTAGGAGAGCTTGGCATAGAACTCATATTGAGATACCTATTTTTAAATTTCTTTGGTCTATATTTTCAATAGCGATCCAATCCGTTGTTTCTAAAACAATTGTTTCTGGTTGTCCGTTTCCGTACACGTAATTGTTTTGGCTATCAAGTATCATAAACCCTGTAGGTTCAGGAATATCCAGAGTTATTTTACCTACGTGCTTTATACCTAGGGCAGACCATTTAGGTATCAAATGATATCCTGACTCAGTAACCCACTCTCTACGTGTAGTAGAAATAACATAAGGTGTATCTGATTCACATTCAAGACCAATATTTGCCTGAGTATCAAAGCAGTAAGACTCTGCTTTAATTAAATTAGTGTTGTAAGTTAGCTTGCTGGCAACAGGTTTGTTAAAACAGACAGAACCGAACATGCTTTGCTCGGTTGCCTCTAGTTCAAAGGTACGCTTTAATGGCGTAGGTACCAGTCGGGTGTTGTATTGTAATATTCTATATGCCATATTAACCGTCCGGGCAGTTTAGAACTGCTTGTGCTTTGGTACGTGCTTCGTCTTCATCCGCAGCCTGCACTTGTACCTTATCGTTAGGATCCTTTGCGCACCATGCGTCATAAGTGTTAAGGACTGCCTCTGCAATACGGTCATTAAGTACGCTGTCCTCACCTGTAGTGTAACTGCTAAAGGTTTCAAAACTAGCTTGTGTGACAGCAGAAGGTGCTGTGGTTAAGATACCATTAAATCCGTCTTCTGCAACTGCCGTGTTATTTGGGTTTCCGCTATTTCTAGAGTCTTCCGCAGCATCTATGCTAGACTGAGGTAACAGCCTCACTACTGTAATTTTTAGCTCTTCTATATGGGAAGGCAGTGTGCCTATTGTAGAAGACCAAGTACTTCCCTCTTGTGCTACTACAGCGGTAGCGGCAGGAGTAGCTGCATACTGAGTGCCTGTTACATTACCGTGCGATTCTATAAGCGGATGATTATCGCTGGCACTATTGTATCCAATCAAATTGGGAGCGCCTGTTCCGTAACCGTCTTCTGCATCTGTTACAAACAAGATACTCACTTTCTTTTGAGCAGTAGGTAAGTTGTCTAATACCCATCTAACATAAGAAGTAAAGAACGTAACAGATGCACCTGCTGAACCTACAACGTTTGAACTAGGAATCAAAAAGTCATTAAGAATCTGTACAGCAATATTATCCCTAGTTGCTGATATGTCGCCATTCAGATTCATATTTTGTCCTAACATAGATCCGCTGATGTCCCGATAAATATACACCTGGAAACTTTCACCTTCAGACGCCAAAGATACTTGAGTATCGTTAGGTGAATCGTCAACTATAGTACCGGTACCAGTACTTCTGGTGATGGTACCTATGCTCGGATTTGAAATGGTGACCGTAAACGTTTCGTTGTGTTCGGGAATATCATCGCACTTGATTGTTATATCAATATCTTTGGACGTGTCGCCTTCTTCAAAAGTTAACGTTCCCGAAGCATTGACATAATCTGATCCAGCGTCTGCGCTACCTGCATTTGCTGACCAGTCTACAGTGCGAGCGTCACCAACAACCGCTTCATTTGCAGATACGGTGAACCTAGCTGTGGTATCTTGCATAGATCCTGTACACTCTGGAACGCTAACATCGTTTATACGAAATTCTGTAGTGTTGTTTACCATCAAACAAGGCAGCTCGAAAGTTAATGTTGCGGTGTCGGTATCTTGAACGCCTGCTTCTTGGTAATCGTTGTCGCTGACTGTAACCGAAATGTCGTACTGTTTAACGGCACGATCATCGTCTTCACCCATAGTATGACGTAGTTGGAAAATCCCTATTCTTCCATCTGCTTCGGTACCTTTTAGTTTTAAACTACGGTCAGTAGACTTCCAAGCGTAGCTATATTTCCGAAGTTCCCAATCAGGCGGGTCTATGAAGTTTACTTCTACTCTAGCTTCTGCGCTAAAAGTTTCTCCTAATGCTAAACACCTATCTTCGCAAGGCACAAGCGGGTCTGGCTCAGGTTCTGGCTCAGGTTCTGGTTCTGGTTCTGGTTCAGGATCAGGCTCAACATACTCGTACATCTTAGGGCGTTGGTATATCTGTATGCCGTCACCGTTTTTGAAATCTAGTGTCCAGAAACTTGAAGTAGGCAATCCGTATATGGCAAACCAGTGGTCTCTACCTCCTGTAACTGCAAATCCTCTATCCCTACCTTGGCTATCTGAGTATTGAAGTAAGTCTACGTCCAAGAAAGCTTGTCCTTGAATACACAGCTCATCGCTACCTTTGTGGTCAAGGGTCGCAAACATATATTCCTCTTCGGGAGGCATAATCGCCTTGGATATGTTCGTCTTGGCTTTAACCATTGACGAAAACTTACTTACAGTAGTAAAGGTATTATAGAACCCTTTATTAGGGTCTTCCTCTATCCTTCTACGATAGATTTTATGCATTTGATGGCTACGAGGCCCTTTGAATGTAGTAGAAGTATTTACACCTGTACCACTTAATCTGAACCAGTTATCCCAACCAGGCATACCGCTGTAAAATACCATGCGGCTATGGATTTTACTTGAGAACCTGTATGGATCTGCATGGTTTAAGAAAGGCACAGCACTGTACCATTTCTCAGAGCTGGAGTCATCATTCTGTACTACAAAAAGGTATTCATAGCCTGTTTCAAAGTTCAGCGTAAGGGATCTGCCTTTCGTAGTGTTCCATTCTTGAAACGCATAGGTGTCATCGTTAGGATCTAATGACCAATTGTTCGGATCAGGACTTAGCTCTCTTTCACGTATACTCAAGATATAACAAGCACTAGAGCTAGACCTAACTATCTCTAGTTTCTTGTAACCGTATTGGGTAACAGTTGCTGCCATAACTTGGTCAAGCCCTGTCGCTCGCCACCCTATAGTACCTGAAGTAGGCTGACCTATATCCATATCAGGAATCTTAATGACTCCGTGACCTACTTCATCGTCTTTTCGGGCTTCAACTACGTGAACCATATACTCTCTATTTGGTTGCCAGTCATGCCCGAACCAAGTTCTTTTTGAACCGGAGTGCCGGTATATTTCATTCCATGGATTTATCTGTGCCATGTTTTAGTTTTTCCTATAAAAGCTATCGGTGTTATGTATTAATATAGGATTCTTACCTACATAGTAGCTGTCGTTTTCTTCTATATCTATTATAACAACGTCAATAGGATCTTTAACACGTTCAAGAGTTCCTACGTACACTTCACGACCTTGCATATTCCACAAGTAGTCACCGATTTGAATATCTCTTACATCCATCCAATGCCAAGTGTCTTTACGCTTTACAAAGATCTCATGCTCTTGTGTTATCTCTACATCGCCGTTTATGACCCAGTACTCTCTGAACCAATCGTGTTTAATACTTGTAACAGTACTGATTACCTGACGGTTGCCTTCGGTGCTGGTTGTAGTCCATTCTTGCCAACCAGGAGTATTTTCGTCTATCATACCTGGGAACCAAGTAGATACAACTCTATCTCCTACGCGAAGACGCTCTGCGTTGATAGTAGAACCGTCTTCTAGATGGACTAGTGTGCCGAAAGATACGCAGCCTCCACCGCCACCTCCAGAGTATACCTGTGCTTTCTGCTGGATAGATACGGGTATAGGGGCACTCTTTTGTACTCCGCCTAAATCGTCTTTGACAAATATCTCTACTTCAAGGCTTGCTGTACCTGCAAGAGACGAATTGGATACTTCACGCTCGAACTGAATACTTAGGTTCAAGTTGTCAGGACTATAGACGTTATAATTAGATGACCTAGGGTCAGGTTCGTTATTTACATCGAATGCACAAAAGTTTTTGGTGCTTATTCTAGAACCAGGTATTGTGTTGTTGACAACCGTAACGTTCCACTTGTAGGTATATGTACGATTAGGGTCAAACTCAAACTGAGCAAGTAAGTTAGTAGAGTGTGCTACACCTGCTGCTTTATCATCGACACCAACCGTAGCGCTATCGGCAGTTTTACGCATAGTGAATACACTAACGTCACCGGGGCTTTCGGTATACGCGGGAGTACCTTCTCCTAGATCACCGTCTGTGGGCCAAGTCATCTCTAACTTGCTTGCATTTATTCTAAACGCCAATATAGTTTCAGGGTGCGCGTACTTTGTAGCAGTCACCTTAGCAGTACCAATACTGGTTATAGCAGAAGTATAAACTATATTCATGTCACCGCTAGTAGGAGCGCTAGACTCTACTATTGTTGCGATACCTTCACTGTCTAAAATTTCTCCAGCACTAGGATTAGATATAATAACCTTGAACTGCTCGTTCGGATCCTTGATGCTGTCTGAATATGTGTTAACGCTTATTGTTCCACTACCTGCACCTGCTGGTATTATTAACGTACCTGATTTAGCTTGGTAGTCTGCTTCGGTAGTAGGTATGCCTACGTTACCATCGCTGACTGTTTTAACTACCAGATTTGTCATACGAGCCGCATTTGACTGAACAGGGAGTCTAGAGTTAGCAGTATTCATTCCTGCAAATAAATAACTATCTCCTGCTTTATCAATAATAGCCTGAACACTAATACTATCAATGTTGCTTATACCTGAAACATTTGAAGTTTCGTTTACTATATTAACAACTGCCTTTAAACCAAACGCATTGATTAGGTCTTTGGCGTTAGCATTCATGTATTTGTATGGACTGCTGTACGTTTTGGTATCTAGTGCTGCGGTCTGTACCACAACTACAGGTTCGTTGGACTTTTGTGCTGCCCTAGAAACTGCAATTGCCCAAGCAGTCGCCTGCTCTTTACCAAATACTTTGGTACTAAAATCAGTAGCACTTGAAATATCAGAGTTTTCAGCCGCGTGTTGTCTCCACTCTCCCCACTGGTCAATGATAACAATATCGTATCGGTCAACAATATCTTTAGGCGTGCTATAAGTACTTGACCCTGTTGTAAAGCCGTTATCTCTAGTTTCACCGTGGTCGCCAAAGTTATTTACAAAGTGAACGTCTACTTGAATACCAAATATCTTATTCATGCTAGATACTAAGTGATCCATTCCTTTAGTAGCATGGTAAGCGACTTCATACTCTCTTTCATCTACTCTCGGATCAGGGTCATAAGGTGTTGCGTATTCAAGTATTCTTTGGTGAGATACAATAAGCATCTTGGTAGAACTTGAAAGTGTGCCTAATCTATTTTCGAAAATATTAGCAAGCATTTGGAAGTAAGGAGGTAACTCAGAGCGGTTGCTAACACTGTGATCAGTATTGCCTGAGTTATAGTTAGAGGCGTTGTAGTACCCTTGCATGTAATCAAAGTCATCTAGATCGTATAAACGACTAGGATCTGCCTCAAGAACAAGAGTATAGTTTTGGTTCTCGTCATCGTACACTACCGAACTCACAATCCCGTCTTGTCTAAACAAAGGATAAGGATTAGTAGAACCTGCAACATCACCTGCGGTACTCAGCGCTGTAATATCTTGTGTGGTGTAGTCAACACTTATGTCCTGGTCAGTAGGGTAGTTTAAGGCAACTGTGAACTTTGCAGTACTACCTTCGTTAACTCGGATAGAGTTAATGGCGATTTGAACATCAGGACACAACGGTACTAACTGGTCATCTATTTCTATATTAAGAATAGGTACGTAACAGCCTACCCAATAAGTCCAGCTAGAATCAAGAGGGCTATCGATTCGGACACTAACGTCCTCTAAGTCATCAAAGTTAGAGGATTCTTTTAGTCTAAACCACTGTAAGAATGATGTGCCTCTACTTTTCTTGGCTGTTACAAGTTCACCGTTTTTATCAAACACACTTGCGGTATAGGTAAAATCGCCATAACCTGTTATCTTAATAGACGCAACACCGTCACCGTCAAGGGTATTCATTCGGTAATGGTCTTCGGTACTGTAGTGACCTGCACTAGATATGCCAGCTTCTGGCATTTCACAAGGGAATCTGTTCTCTTTGTAGCCTGCTGTGTTAGGGTCGTAAAGCATATACTCCTGGCTAGACATATCTGCAAGGTATTCACGCTCTTGTGCCATCACTTTAACAACAATATCAGGAACAGGTGTAGCAAATCTCCAAGGGTCAAACACTATTCGGAGCAGTCCGTCGGTATTTTTGTTGCCCATTGTAGATGCAATACGTTCACCGCCGTGGTATACTTCTACCCAATCAGCATTTTCCCACGTTTCATAGTTAAGGTGTAGCACATACGGTCCCGCAGCCGGATTAACTAGACCTACTGTGTGTACGTATTCTTGCCACCACTGACCTTCTTTGAATCGGTCACTCATATAAGCCACACGGCTATGTGCAGGTGCAGGGAAAATACTGGTACCTACGTATTCCATGTTTCTTATTTGTGCTAGGTGTCTGTTGTTGCCAGGTTCAAATACAGGTAATGCCAGAACAGCTTTGGGCCCTACAACACTGTATTGCCAACGAGTCTTGTCTTCGCCTCTAACCCTGATCATTACGCGAGATTCACCAGCACCTATGTTAGGGTTAGCACCGAACTCTAGTTTACCTCTACCGAATACTCTGCCACAAGTAGAAGCAATCAAAGCTCCTAGGTAGTACACGTCAATAGAAATTCCAGTTTCAGCATAACTTGCGTAAAGTATTTCGAACTGACCTGCGGTATCTCCAGTTTCGTATATGGTTTCCGTTACCGCGCTGCCTGTGCTAAAGGTATGGGTAGACACAAAGCTAGGGTTTTCGTAGGTTCCCCTTCCGTAAAAAGAGTTGATACCTGAATTATCGTAGGTATCTTTTAGATTGTCTATACCCGGTCTATTGATAACTTTACCTTCGTATGTACCAAAAGACTTTTCTAAACCAAAGCCTACTTGTCCTGCATCTGGTAAGTCGTAACCTGCAGGATACCCTTCAAGTATATCAAATTCTGCACCGCCTGAACCTAGACCGTTACCTGAGCCTGCATCTGTTATACTTACTGTATCGGGACAAGCTATTGAATTAAGCTGGGCTAAGTTGGCACAGGGATCGTCAAGTGCAGGATCAAACGTACAATCTACGTCTAACCACTTGCTATTGCCAGAGTCCCTTACTTTTGTTTGAGCTGGATAAAACCTTACCCAGCTGGCATTAAAAGCATCCCGAAAATAGAATTCACTATTACATTGGTCTAACCATTGGTTATTCAAGATGTTTCTTACTGTTACGCGAACACTCATTAGAATACCTTAACTAGGTTTAATCCATAGCGCACCTGAGCCTACAGGGCCTGGGTCTTCGTTATTTATATAGATAGCAACTTTGCCGTCTAGTCCAGATATACCTTGAGGACCTGTAGGTCCCATAGGGCCTTGTTCTCCTTGCTTACCTTCAGGTCCTCTGACTCCTCGTTCACCTACTGGACCTCTCGGACCTCTACAGCCGCGTTCACCTTGTGTGCCGCTTTCACCTATGATACCGTCTGTACCTGACGTGCCTGATACACCCTGAGGTCCTTCTTTGCCTGTACCTACATCGCTTTGTGTCATAAAGTTAGATATAGTAAGTACAGGGTAACCAGGTATGCTAAGTGTTAAAGTACCACTTATGTTATCGAATGTTCCTGAAAGTTCGGTTGCTTGTGTTTCTTCGGTAGTTACCACAAGCCCTTTGCCTGTGTTAGACACGTTGCCTGAGCTACTTCCACCATCAATCATGTTTAAAAAAGGTTTAACGATACTCATACTCTACCTCATACGAATTGATCTGTGTCATCTTCATATTGACCTATTGCAGGGTTAACCCATATAGCACCTGGGCCTATTCCAGAACCAGGATCAGTTTCAGATATGACAATATTAATATTTCCAGCTGGGCCTTGAGGACCAATAGGGCCAGTAGGGCCTGTATCTCCAGTCGGGCCTGTAGGTCCTGTTTCACCTTTGGGACCTTGCTCTCCTTGAGGACCTCTTTCTCCCATAGGTCCTGCACATCCTGCAGGGCCCGGAGGGCCTACTTGTCCTGGTCTACCGTTTTGACCGTCTTCACCTTTAGGGCCTGTAGGTCCGATAGGGCCTGCGCACCCTTCGTCTCCTACTTCACCGTCACGACCGTCACGACCATCTTGTCCGTCTTCACCTGGGTCACCTTGTGGTCCTTGCTGCCCTTCTGGTATACTATCAAATGTAGGAAATCCTGAAATAACAACTTCTTGACCATTAGCGAAACTTAAGGTAAGTACTCCGCTACCTATGTCATACGAGCCGCCTTCGATTTCACTTACATTTGAGGACACTTCGCTAGAAGTAGCAAGCTTACCTGATTCTACTACTACGGTATTCCCGTTAGAACCGGCTGCTTTTACCATGTTTAGTGAGGGTTTAGTTAACATATTTTCCTCAGCTTATCTTGTTATGTACAAGTACGTTGTTCAAAAAGAACGTGTCGTACAGGTCAACTGTTACTTCGTAAGTCTGACAATTAGCTTCTATAAAAAGGTTAGACTCGACTTGTATTACCGAGTCTTTGCCGAATAGTTTATCCCCAGTCACTATTTGATGCGGAAACTTCCACTGCCAGTACCCAGCTCTTTGAGTAAGGATAGGTTGGTCTTTTACAAAGTGCATAGTATTAATTTTGTAGTAGCCTGTTCTGATAAACGTTTCTTTTAAAACAACTTCAACGTCTACTACTTTACCAGCGATATTACGTGTTGCCCAATCTATCGCAAATTCTTCGTTTCCGAATCGAGAGCTTGGCATAGCACTGATACGCAAACCTGTTATTTTGTCACCCACAGATATGTCAATGGCATTTCGGGGATGAAAGTCGGAACCTATATAAGCTATTTGCTTTATCATTAGTATTTAACCGTTTGCGTTGTGTTATGAACAACTATAGGAGTCTGTCCTGCAAAATAGTTATCGTTAGGCTCTGCATCAAGAACAACTACGTTTACAGGACCTTCGTTGAATACAATGCTGCTGACTTCGACTTCTCTATCTACTCCCATAAGTAAATCACCTTCTTTCAATTCAGATGCATCTAACCATTGCCACTGTGTGCCTTGTTTGGCAAAAACAGGGTGCTTGTCGGTAATTACTACATCGTTGTTGATAGTCCAAGATTTTGAATAAGATGCCTTAAATGCTACTTTAATTCGAGTAGCTGCGACCTTTCCGTTTTTAAGTTCAGTAGTTTTCCAATCTTGCCAACCTTGTTCTGATTCATCTAACAGACCGTCACAAGTATAGCTTTGAACCGAATCTCCTACTCTAACGTATTTGGCTTTTTTGGTAGTACCGTCCCACATAAGAACAGGAGTGTCTTCGTGCAAGCAACCACCTCCGCCTACTACAACACCTCCGCCGCCTCCGCCTACAGGGCCTGTATCGACTCTTCGGTTAAAGCCTGAAAACGAAAATATAATATTATCTATTACTTTACGTTCAGTACTGTTCTTATCAGTGATTGTTACTTTCATTTTGCCTTTGTATTCGTAAGTATCTTGAGGCGCAATGGTTCGCAACATACTCAAACGAATAGAGTTTGCGGTTGTTTGGCTTTCTACTACCAGACCAGGTACATCCCAGCTTCCATCGATAGGTTCCCATTTGTATGTAAAGGGCCCGACACCGCCACTCAGGTTTCTAACAACCAGTGTAGCAATACCGCTAAAAGAATCGTTTACCATTTCGGCAAGTTCGATATGTTGATTGTTAACACTAGCTGTAAGTTCTTCGATTTCTTGCTCTTCAGGAACGTCTACAGCGACACCTGCAGGAGCAGCCCACAAAAAGAAACTTGAGTCAGGAGTAGAAGTGCCGTAATACACAGACTCTTTAGGAGTTTCACCTGTAGGCCCTTGAGGTCCTACAATACAGCTAGGTCCTTGCGGGCCCATAGGCCCTTGGTCTCCGACTTGACCTCGTATGCCTGTATCACCACGAGGTCCTACTCCTCCCGGGCATCCATACTTACCTATGACACCTATCTTTCCGTCTTCGCCTTCTAGTCCTGCTATACCTTGTTCACCTGTAGGCCCTATAGGTCCTTCACATCCAGTTTTACCTTTCTTACCGTCACGACCTACTCTTCCGTTCTTGCCGTTACGACCTCGAGGGCCTTTTATTCCCCGAGGTCCCTCACCAAAGAAAGTCTGAGTCATGAAGCCTGATATAGAAACTATTTCACCGTTAGCTCTAACAAGGTTAAGCGAGCCTAGCTTTTTATTAAAGCCTACTTGAACCACAAGCCTTTTGCTGATAGGTTCTTCTGCACTATACTCGATAGAGCGGTTTATTTCGTTTGCTTTTAAGCTTGTGCCTTCTTGATTTGCATTGGGTACAAAGCTTTTGATACTAGCTTCTTGTGCCATACCTTACCTCAATTTAGGATTCACTTCAATATTAAGGTTAACAGTCAGGTCACTACCATAGTCACTTATTCTGCCGTTGCGTACACGCATCTTGGCAACAACGTCAATAAATCCGCTGGGGTTGTTGGCTTTTATAACTGACCAACCTTGGGTTATTGATTTGTCTGCATACGCATAAGTACCTTGACGGGTAGGATCTGTTACGTTAAACCCTGCTGAACCTGTACCCTTTATGTTGCGCCCGTATTCAGGTTCATTAACACTATGGGTTTTATAACCTAAAACAAAGTCAATGTTTTCTAGTCCGTCCTCTGATGCGAAACCTGGACCTAATCTAGCAGAAAAATCTGCGGTAGCTTTTACTAACACGTCACCTTTGAAATTTATACGCTGGGTATAAATGATTTCTTCGGTGTTCTTTTGTCTGCTTTGGTTGTTGAAGATTTGAGGACTGTCTTTTGCTATTTGTTGGCTTAATGTGCTGCTAACTGTATAGTCAGGGAACGTACCTGTAACTTTAATACCGTCTCCTGATTCTATATTGAATCGGGGAACAGGCATGATTATAGGCTCGGCATTGTGACGGATAAGCTTTATGCTTTTGGATGTAACAATGCTATCTGTTATTACGCCGCTTATAGAGTTATCTGGCGTACCTTGTGACAAAACATTTCGGAATATCTGTACTTCGATAGAGTGATCAGGGTCAATGTCACGTTTGAATATAAGTCGGTTATCAACAACATCGAATAGAGAGCGATTAACATGCATACCTTGTTCAGAAACAAACACTAAACCTTTTTCTTGAGGAGCAAAAGGTAACTGTAATACCTTCGTTAGGTCCCTAGTCAAATAGTTTTGAGTATGGATGTGTGTTGCGTATCCTTGTACCTCTTGAGTAACGAAAGCATTTATTTCAACACGTAGACCTTGAATAGGCGGTGTAGTAAACACAATCTTTTGACGTTCAGTATCTACAGTGTACGTGTTAATAGACTGCATAAAGCTATCTATGTAAACAATGAGGTCACTAGAAAGAGAAACAGTCTCTTCCCCTTGTACAGGTATATCGAACTCTGTTTGCGAACCGTCTGCAACTGTTTCAGCATATCGAATATTCAAGTATGCACCAGTGCTAGGTGTAAGAGAAAACAAACGAGCATCTACTTGCACTTCACTAGGTAAGTCTTCTGCAAACTCTATTTGGTTTTCTTTTATTTCAAATGCTTCACGATGCTGAGTAATACCACTAAGCGCAACCATTGAGTAGTTGTCGTTAGAAGTATGGGAATAATGATGTATTTGAGATTTTTGAGAAGTTGCCTGTGATAAATCTTTTTGGTACAGCACGAAAGTTCTTATGCCTGCACTGTCTTCAGGTGCAATAACATAAGCATTCATTTTCAAAGTACCAGGCGGGTGATAAAGAACACTGCCGTTACCGTTAGCTTTTAAAGGAGGTACCCAGCGCGGATATTCTATTCCTCTTTCTAGAACATAGTTGCTAGGTACCCCGTCAAGGCCCGGCAGACCAGCAGCACCAAGATTACCGTGGCGAGGGTACCAGATATTTATAACGCTGGTATCGCTTAGGTCGCTGAATGCGCTAGCGGTAGCAATATAAGCAATGTTATCGCCGTTCTGGGTAGCGGTAAAGCGTCGCGTCTCTCCCGCCCCCGTACCGCTTACTACTTGGACAATAACAACATCGCCAGCTTCAACATCAGCCGTCTCGGTAGCCTCAGGCTGCTTAAACTCAGAAGGGTCATACACATTCTCGAAACCTACTTCACCGTTGAATATTCGAGTATGTCCGCTGAAAGACCACTGAGCTCCGCCGGGCCCAAACTTCTGAACAATACCAGGTGAATTGCTATTGTCCAGGTTTGTTTCCAAATCTTGTACTGCAATCGCGTTAGCAATAGCTGTAACAGGACTTGGTAAATCTTCAATACTCATAACAGCAGGTATTGAACCGTATTCTGAATGAGTAACATCAATATTTTGTGCGTTGCCTTCTTTTATGTGAAGACTTGCATCTATACGCATGCCTTCACCGTTACGTTTGGTAAAAGGTTGCGCATAAACACAATGACCAATTACGGTATTGTCTTCTAGCATAATAACAAGTTCGCCGATAGCTACGCTAGAGCCTTCGGTAGCAGGAACACTAGTCGGTATGTCAAACGTAAACCGCACAGTGTTTTCAGAAAGAACCTGAATGTATTGAATCTTTCCTTGGTGAACAGTAGTTGAAACCAAGTTTTCAGGAATGCCTTCTTGTTCGTAAAAATCTTCTACGTCGGAAACTTCTAGGTTACCTACTTTGAAATATTTAGGTGCTACTAGAATTCCACCGCTATCTGCATTTAGCAAAGCTTGAGAGCCTGCTGGTGTTAGATGTATAATATCAGGTGTCATCGTATACTTCCGTATCTGTTTCTATAAAATTATAGTTATTCTTGATCGTAGCGAACTGCGAATCTCCCTCTGCTGAACCCTCTAAGTTGAGTTCTGTACAGATACCAAGTTTCGGTCAAACCATCTTCGTAAACGCGAGTTACTTCGATAGGTCCTGTAGTACTACCGTTGCCTTCTCTATCGCGTTCTGCACCGTCCCAGTTTCCATATAAAGATACAGCACTGTTATTCTCAGGTATATAAGTAAAACGCGCTCTACCTAAAGATTTAGGGTGTGCAAAATAACCAAACTGATTACTATTAGGATTAACTTCGAATGTACCGGCAGTTCGACTAGTCAAGGTACTAAAGTTATCTAGGTAACTGTTGAACGTAGCAGAGTCTGTAATGCCTTCCAAGTAAGCACCGAATATAGGATAGCTAGAATACACTCTAACTTCTCGGGTTTGTTCAAAGCTAGGGTAATCTTTAGACCTAATAGTTATCTCTATTGTTTTAGACTCGGCAATAGGACTAACCACAAGAGTATTTTCTTCAAGAGATGCGTCAGACTCGTTGTAATCAAAATAATAAAAACAACTGTCTGATGCGTCCTGTGTATCTTGACCGCTTTGGGTAGTACCTATTAGTGTAGCACCTAGTTCGTACTCGGCAGCATCAATGATAGCATCTTGTACAGGACTTGATATAATAAGGTCTATGCTTTGCGGAACAAACTGCATAATCAAACTGTACTCAAACTCTCGGCTTATTGTCTGAGTACCTTCTTGCGCTACAGCCTTCAAAACCATTGCGGTGTTTTGTGTAAGCTTAGGTATTATAAATCCGTCTCGTTCTTGATCGTAAACTAACCCTACAGGCCCGCTTACTGTATACCACGTTACCATATCTGACGGGTTTGCTACAAGCGTTCCGTCTCTTCTGGTAATAGATACAGTAGGAACAAATACACTATCTGGGTCATCGTACACATAGGTCTGACCTGTGCGGGATATAACATCAATAGCTTTTGAACTTTCTATTATTACCCTTACACTAGATGCAACTGTTTCAACTCTGTCTTGGGAAGCAGCAGGGTTAGAACTATCTACAGCATCGGTACTTCTGGGAAACTCTTCGGTATACACAGCCTTTATTGTTACCAGCGTGTCTGACTCTAAGGGACTTACCAACAAACCAATTACGTTTCGGTTAGGTTGTGCAAGAGATACTTTACTTGAAGAGGTCTCTAGTGACCATTCTACTACCTCTGGGTCATAGAACGTGCCTTGGTCATCTGTTCTTTCTACTTTTGCTCTAAACTGATAGTACAGTCTTTGACTTACAGGGTCTATCTGAGCAAAACTATCAGGATTGCCTGGTAGTACAGGAACATCAGGCAAACGTATAACTTTGTTAGCACCTGAGGTGTCATTAGGCAAAGTATTGGTGTTACGTTCAAAACTTCCATCGTTGGTAATGTTGTTGAGGTACATGCCTACCAGTACTGCATTTGTGCTTTTCATATAAACACTAAGCTGTTCGGTAAACTGGGTTCTAAAATCATCATAGTCAGCATAGACTATAAGTTGAGCATTTATGTTGATTCTAGGGTACAGGTAACCTTCGTTATCTATTTCTGCAACTTGGATGTTTTCAAAAACCTCTGAAAGTTGTTCTTCGGTCAATTCGGCAGCCGTATAGATGCTTAGGTCTGCTTTGGTTGGTAACAGACTTTGGTAGCTGTCATTGGTCAATAGCAGAGCTTCAAGTACTTCACGCTTGTTGGCTACTTCCACTCTCCAATTATTAGACACCATGTAAGACTCACCACCATCTTCATAGTCTATAACCAGACCATACGAAAAGTCTAAGGTGTTGTCTGCGTATATTTCACCAGGGCCTTCAATACGACTAGAGTTAATTGTGTTTATTATTTTTAACTCGTCTGCGTTGTTGGTTATAGTAACTGTTTCTTCCTGTTGGAAGTAACGAGCAGTTACAGTAAAACTTTGTTGCACACCATCTTCCAGCGGACGTGTTTGAATAACGGCTCTCGGGTATTCTTTACCCCAGTTAGCATCGATAACGTTTCGAACACTCTGTGTCCAGTCAGCCTGAGTTTCTTCTGCTAGGGACTTAAATACTATTTCACCGTCAATAAGTTTACTGACCTGCTGTTCAGTAAGGGTATTAGAATCTAACCACTCTCGGTCAACTCCAATAAGAATTTCCACAATTCGGTCTAGCGTGTACATACCTTGAGACAAGTCAGCTTCTATTTCCTGTCCGTCAAAGCTTGGGCTTATAGTCCAAACAGCTCTAGCTTGCTCTATCTCTCCGTTCTCATAAGTTACCATAGCTGCAAGCATTACACGGCTAGACTCTGCCATATCAGGTACATAGACAATCTCTAGTTCTGTACTCAGATAGATTTTAGGTGCTACGCTTATGCTCATAGAGTAAGAAGTAACAGGAACATCTGTAGTATCTAAAGTTTCAGAGTCAAGAACAATTCCTTCCTCTGGCAAGTCAAGGGGGTTGATATAATACACATGGATATTTACCAAGCCTGATATGTTACGCAAAGTACTTTCAGAGTCATAAGGCAAGTAATCTATTTGAAACTGTTGGTGCTCTATACCGTCATCTTCGGCTTCAAACAAGTCTGGTGCTAGTGAAAGAATAACAGGAACGCCTTCAGTATGTTCAAAAGTACCTGTATTTCCGTCACGCACAAAAACACTTAATGTCTCTTGGTTTTGCTTTAGTTCAATACGGTAAGGAACCAATTGTGTTGTAGAGCTGTCATTCCAGTCTGCGTAGAAACGAACTCGGTTAGTATTACCTTGATTGAGGTTCTGAGGAGTAACTACTTCTATACGGTCAAGTTCACGGCGCAAAGTATTAACGGTTACTGTCTTGCTGGCGCTAAGGGTAATAACTGATTCGTTATCCTCAGTGTCGTAACGATAAACACTAATACGGGCATTGATGTTAACTTGTTCTGAATAAACTCCTAGGTCTTGTGCTACCAACAAACCGTTTTCTATGTTACCAGCCTTGGCTGTAGCTGTTTGACTACCAAACCAATCTGCTTCCACTACAGTCTGCATACCGTTAGACCAGGTTGCTAGCAGTTGGTAAACAGTTCGGGTATTTTCTATTACGGTATCTGGCCCAATGATTTGAATGTCTTCTATCACAAGTCTAGGCTTTTTAAAGTGTACTGCAACAGAGCCTTTTATCATTCTTTCGGATTCAGGATCCTGATACACTACCGTAAATTCTGCATCGAAGTCTCGGTATACAATAGGTATATCGAACTCACCTGTTTCTTTTATTGCAGAAGCACTGGTAGAACTTTCCCATAGGCCTAATTCAAGATCAGTGCTACCTGCTCTCATTTGTGCAGGTACGCTGTACAGTTCTTTGGTAGAACCATCGGTGTAGTCTACCTGTGCTGTCAAGTAAACTCCTGCCATGCCTTGTATAATATCTTTTTGAGGGTCTAACTCTATCCAGTTTCCGTCAATGTCTTGCTCGAGGATAATTCGTACACGTTTGGGAATATTGTTGGTTGCAGCAGGAACTAGAGTAACTGCCATAGACTGTGTGCTTTGAGTTCCGTCAACATTTCGGTGTACAACACTTACTGTGGCAGGTACTGGTTCAAATATTTCAGTCACATGCAAAACATTTTGGTCAAAGCTGGCTACGTCACTGTCAATATGCCAAGTAATACGGTCAGGGTCACCGAACTCTCTTACGTTATCATGGCGAGTGATAAGTTTGTAAACGTTCTTTTGGTCCTGTTTAGGATCAACAGGACCTACTATCTGCAAACTATCAGGAATAAAAGGAGTTCCAATAGGATAAAGCTGTACCGATACTGTACTGGTTTTACCTCTTAGTGTATAGGTAAACTCTATATCTTCTACAAAGTCTATGTCTTTAAACTCTACGCTTTTGCCGTCAAAGCTTTTTATGTAAGAACCTTGAACGTCAGTAGGGTATTCTGATACTTGTGTCCCATCACTCAAGGTAACCAAAACATGCGCTGGGTATTGCCTGAATCCTTGCACCATTGAAGGTATAACAAATCTTTCATCAATAACTACAGGTTCAGATGCATTGACATAGATTTTAGGTTTGATTATGCTAGAGCCAAACATTTCAATTGTCATCTGTGCAGGTAGCACCAGATAAACAGAACGCACTACTTTTTCAATAGGTGCAAACTGGTAGTATACTTCTATAACTCGCCATTCTATAAGCGCACGAACAATTCTAGGGTCATCCCTAGATGGATCGATTGTACGGTTTCGGTGACTGTCAATAAGGCTGTCTATTGCGGCTCTTCCTGCCTCGTTTTGGTCTGAGTACCCTAATGCTTGGCGCAAGTAACTGGTATCTTTGTTTGATATTACCAATTCAAGTGCCTGTTCTAAACCGCGACCGTCAATTGATAGATCAACGTGACTAGAAGAGTACCAATCTCCTCCGTCAGGCAAAAGCGTACCATGCTGGTGGTACAAGTCAACATCATCATTGGTGTACAGAACTTGTTCATCAAAATCTCTGCCTAGCAAAAACTTAATGAATTTAGGATAGTCAGGGTTACCGTCTACTTCCCAGAACTTTATCAACTGGTAAAAAGAACGTGTAAGTTTTTCACGGTTCTGTTCAAAGAAGTCGTGTGTAAGGTTAAGACCTGCTTGGCGTATAGCTCTTTCGACAAACACGGAGTCAGTATCTTGGTCAATGTTTCTTATATTTGCAAATTCTTTTAAAGGATTTCCAATATTTCTATCGAAGACACGCTGAGCAATATCAGCAAAGGTAGACCACAATTCATTTTCTTTTAATACGTCTACCAATAGGTCTGATCCAGTTTTAGACATTATCTGCCCTCACGCTCGGTATACTTTAGAACTATGTTAAGCGAATTGAGAGTAACATAGTCAAGTTTAGATTCAGGTTCAAGGTCGTTTTTAGGAGAAATAACTTCTACGTAGTCTACTCCCTCTCGGCGGCTATCTTGGTCTTGTATGAACTTGCATACGTCTACCACATCACTTTTACTAAAACGTTTTCCCAACATGCCTGGTTTGCGTTTAAATAAATCAATGATTGCCTGCCTTAGTGTAGCTTTCATTTCTTGTAGGTTAACCCAAGACTCTACGGATACTTCAACAACTAGGTCAATAAGAATCTTTCTAGGGTTGTAAGTCTGTATTGTGATATGGTTACCTATACGTTCTTGTGCGTAGGCTACAAAATCATTCCAGTTTGCACTTCTAGGATTAGGATTGTCTCCTCCCCAAGTAGCCGAGTTTGAAGGCAATACACAAACCCGAACAACATTTCGCCAACTAGGGTCATTAGGTGCTACATCTCTCTGTGATTGTATCTCGCAATCAGCTACGCCAGGGTATGCCATTATGTTTGCTTTCCAGCTAGAGGGTCTTACCCAAGTATTCTTAGATTGGTAAATATGAGGTGCATACTTTTTGTAGTAAGAAGCGCTTTTGGGATAAGTACCGCCTGTTATAGATTCTATAGAAGTTCCTGTAACAAGAGGTTCTGATACAACTGTTGCGCGTGTACCTGTAGTTCCTGTATTGCCGTTCTCACCTTGGGTAACAACGTACTGAACAATCAATCGCTCTCTGCTGGTTAGTTGTCTGCCGAAAGTTCCGTCACCAAACAGTAAGCTTGCACGACCGTCACCTGTTGTTGTTTCAAAATACTTGGCATCAGTACTGGTTAAATCTGTTAGCGATTCGTCATGCTCCTGCCAAAGAGTATATTCGCCTGTATCTTTGTTCTGGGTATAAACCAACAGGTCGTGAGTTGCTACAACAAAGCCTGGTTCATTGAGTTTGAATTCAGGCATAACAAGGTTATAAAGAGCCAAATCAAATTCTTGTCGGCGAACTGTTCCTTCATACAGAACAAATTGTTTGGTCTCTCTGACCTCTAGTATGATAGCTACAGGGCTATAGAAGCTGCGACCGCTTACATTTATCTGAGCATAAGGGGCAATACTTACTTTTTGTGCTGAGTTATTTGTAAGGTTAAAAGTAGCCTTTGCGCTTGTGCGGCGATTAAGCTTTACACCTAACATTCGAGTGCAGGCGAATATGCTTGTGTCTCTACGTGCAGTAGTAAGGAAAGCCTCTAACTGGGCAACGTCAATACCTGTTTGCGCATTAGAGTAAAGCCCTGCCATAACGTCTACCAGAAACGTATTTAGGCTAGAAGTCTGTTTGTCCTGCCAGGGGTATTCTGAAACAAATTCGTTTTGAATTTCAGTAACTAGATTGTTGAATCCAACAACTGTGTTTGCTAGTGTGGTCATAGCTTGCGTAATCCTATTTCTACTTTTTCGTGTACTAGTCCCAAGGACGGAACATCAATATAAATAGCCACATAATACTGACCGTTTGTGTAGTCAGGTTCAACCTCTAGGTCTTTCACCACAATGCGGCTGTCATTTCTTTGTGTAATAAGAGCATTTATTAAAGCGCTTCTGATTTCGTTAGAAGTAATTTTATCTAGAGGCTGGAATAAGAGTCTTTCTATGTCTACACCGAACTCAGGTCTGTACCATCTGCTGCGTAAATTCGTGCCTATGATCATCATTAGGCTTTGAATAACGCTGTCTTGGTCTCGGACTTGGTCTTGTGCTTTGTTGCCTGCCTGTAGCGATATGTCACTATACTTGTACTGGCGTTGTGCTTGTACAGGCTGAACAACGGATGCAAGTGCTTTGGTTTGCGGTGTAGGGTCATTGCTAGATAAATCTACAACACTGTGCTTTTCTGAATAAGAGAGATTTGAAGGGGCGCGTGACATTATTATCCTGCCTTAACGTTAGTACTGCCTGGTCCTGCTGTGTCTCCGCAAGACAATTTCATACCGGTAGTATGAACACCTTTACCGTTAACTTTGACACTAGAACCAGACACTGCTTTTCCTTGGTGACAGCTTCCGCTAAGGCAATGAACTGCGTAACTGTCGCCGTTTCGGACAGCACCCTTGCCGTTAACTTTTACATTGGTGCTTGCCTGTATACTAGGAACTGGAGGGTAACCATGTCCTACAGATTTATCGCCCAAGCGCATAACTGACTGTCCCATAGAAAGTCTCCTGTCTAAAACTGTAAATATACGTATAAATTAGCAAATGCTACCTGATTAAAAAACGAGGTAAACCATGAACCGCCTAGACTTTGAACGCGACTACCCTGCTACGGTGCTTGATTGCAGATGGTTTGTTAGCGTAGGTAAAATACTTAGTCGTGACCCTTTCTTTGAGGTCCTGCGCAAAGTAAACTCCATTCAAGACGAAAAAGATTCTGTTGCGTTTGTTCTTAAACCTGCAGGCATTCAGATAGTGATAGACCAACTGGATCCTGTAGCAGCCGAAATTGTGGTAAAGTGTGCTGGTACCGCAGCTAATTTTTGGGATAAAGAACAAGAGTTTATTCAAGCTAGAGACCAGTATGAAGAACTGCTAAATAATGAAACAGTCGTTCAAGCAGATGACCTAGCTAAAGTGTTTAACCGTGCAAATCAAAAGTATTTTGAACGAACAGGTAAATCAGCACTTGTTCTAATAATGCAACAACTACTGGGTTTCGCAAACTACCTAGAGACTTACGGTATTAAGTTCGTAGATTGGGACAGCCTAGTACAACAAAACAACCAAGAAGCCTACGTTGAACAGATAAACGTAGACCATTAACCATAGCCGAAGTTTGGAACTATTATGAATTTTCTTTTTATTACAGAGCGTGAAACAACGATTGCTGGCGAAGTCTGCCCTACTCTTTCAGGTGTTGACCTAGAGTCCTTCGAGACAGAGATGCCTATTACGGTAAAGCAGCTTAAAGCCGAATACGCACACCCTTTTGATTTGCGACTAGAGCAATTTGAAACGTTCAGTACCTTGTCTTTCCCACTATTCGGTAGCGATGAAGATTTCGTTAAGTGTTTTGAACAAGTCAAAAAGAACGGTATGATGTTTAGCCATATCTTTCTTGATGTGCGCAATCCTCAATACGCTTGGGCTGCCACAGAGTCTTACCGAAAGTGTGTTAATCGTAACGAGCGTGTTTTCAACGCATTTATAAAACACCCTGTATTTCACAACTGGGTACCAACAGCAGGATAGCTTATGCCTAGTGAAAACTTGTCTCAACAAATGCATGTGACCCGAACCAAAAGCATTTTAGAGAAGCTTGAGGCAGGCGGTCATCCTAACAAATCTTTACTTATTAACCCTTAAGGAAAAAAACCATGAGCAAAAAAGATATTGCAACAATCGAAGAACGTACTCGCGACCGTGTTCGTGAAGTCTTTGCAGGTCTTCTTACTGACCAAGAGCTGGACGAGCTGGTAAAGAAAGCATACAATAAGTTCTTTAATGAACCTAGCGAGACTGTGATTATTCAAAAGCAAGTCAGGGACAGCGGATTCGGACAACCTCACAGAAAAGTTCTTGAAACAACTGGGGTAAAAGCAAGTCCGTTCGAGGTAATATGTTTCGATTTCTTTGCGCTTGAGGTAAACAAAAAGCTTACCGAGTTGTTCCAAAGTCCAGAAATGCAGGCTTCTATAGAACACCATTGGGTAACAGGTGACTTTGAAGCACAGGGAGGCAGCAGGTTTCACAACAATGCTACAATAACCCGACTGGGTGATGAGCTACAAAAGCGCAGTGAACAAATGGCAAAGGACAATGCGCACCTTTTCTTCCAACAGATGTTTGCAAACTACTTGAGCATGTCTCGTAATGAGCTTATCAATGACGTACACAACGTACTTAATGATCCGAACAGGAATTACTGATGAGATTATACAGAGCGATACCTAGTATGGTAGACGATAAAGTAATGTACCACAACAAGGAAGGACTCTTTTTCGGACATTACCGTAAACTTTGGTTTAAGATAGAAACTTCGGATATTGAAATTGACGTACCTGTTAAACCTATCCCTAAGAACAACTGGCCTGTTATCAAAATAGATTCTAGTTGGGACCTAAGCTGTTTTAACGAAGATGATGTGATGGAAGCAAACATATACCGTTTTCGATGGGCAAATAGCAAAATGGTTCTTACTAAGCCTGATAACTTACAAGAAGTTTCCATTGTAGACCTAGAAGGCAAAAATATAGAATCGGATGTTATTGCCTTAATGCGGTATTTCTTTTGCAAAGATAACCTAAGAAACGGATTGCTGTCTTTGTCAGGAACAACAATAGCAAAAGGCGGTGTATCTCTTGCACTAAAGCATTATTTAAAAATATTGTCCCAAAGAAAAGAACTTGATGAACCGTATACGTTTGAACACATAGAACTTACTTACGGTAAACTAGGTCTAGTTCTACACGTTTGGTTAAATGTACCTAATCCGCAACACTTCTCTATTACGCTATAAAAAATCGGGGGCTTGTCTCCCGATTTTTGTATCTCCTTCATAACTATAATTTAAAATCAGTAGGAGGGCACTTGGAAATAGAGCACTATCTTAAAGATGAACTAGGTTTCGAACCTCGACCTAGCAACAAAAAAGAACCACCTACACTTCCTTTTCTACCTAACGGTCCCTATCAAGAATTTTTAAGAGGCAAGTGGTCAATCAAATTACTTGACCACTTTCTTTTAGAAGAAAGAGTTAAAGTCGGAATAATACTACAGGTAACCATCCGAAAAGAGCCTGTAACACTGTTCAAAGGCTTTATAAACAAAAGCGATAGTGTTAACCAGCTAAAGCGATTGTTGTTAAGCTGTACTGACCTTCTCTCTGTTTCTGAAATAGATTATCCGTGCGAAAGAGTCAATATAAAATATACAGGATCAAATTTTCACGAAAGAGGTTTCATACAGCAGTACTATCTGTGGGATTTCGAAGATTTGCTATCTAGTACGGTACCGCCGGGATTCAATGTATTGGTTCCAGAGGACATACCTGTAGATGAATGTATAGATTTTATAAACAACTATCTTTTGAATATAGGTAGCCCTAGTGTAGGAAAAGAAAATACTGGACGTATTAGGACTTTTAACAAAAGCTATATATCCCATTTTAACAGTGTCGGCGTAAACGTTTTGGATATTGATTCTCAAGGCAGAATGTTTATACAAGAAGGTCACGTAAAAGACACTCGGTACGGACTAAAGGACTCAAGGTCTGTTTATATCGTAAGACAAGCCCTTCTTTCGATAAAGGAAAACCGACAACAGGACACTATAAACTTTTTTAAAGAAACAGGACTGGTACGAGACATGATCATAGGGCGTACTATTCACGATGATGTACGCATTTCTTTCTTAGGCACAAACGGTTTCGAAAGCACAGAAGTAAATGGGCAGTTAGAAAATCTCGTCAGGTACTTTCGGAGAAAATTCGGAAATTTATGAAAACTACTATAGACAGTTGTATTTACCAACAGCTGGATATAAATACAATAGATGAAACAAAAAGTCTTCAAGAGCTAGGCGCAGATGAACTTGATTGCGTAGAAATAGCTATGCGGATAGAGATTGCGTTTGGTATAGATATATTTGACGAGGACTTTGAGCAATTAAAAACTGTAAACGAACTGTATACCTACGTACAGGACTTAATTGAACGTAAGGAAAAATAATGAAAAGTCCCAAAGTAATTATAGCTATCTTTATATTGATTCTTGTATTACTTTGGGAATTTTTAACAATAAAAATTCGAATGTTTAAGGAACGTAAAAATGAAAACCGTAACAGGACTAAACAGACTAATTGAGTACAGAGAACTTGCCGTAAGTCAGATGGTACAAGCGTTTGCGATGGCTGCTCTGAGTCCTGCTAGACGCCGAAAGACAGGCGCGGTTATTATAAAACAGATTGAAGGCAAGGAATGGGTACCTCTTAGTCAAGGTTACAACGGAACTCGAACAGGTGACTCTAACCTGTGTGAAGATATTTACGGTAAGACTTTACCTAATGTAATTCATGCAGAGAAAAACACTTTTATCAAAATGATTACACAAGGCATTGCTACACAAGGCAGTACCTTAGTAGTTACCTTTATTCCTTGTGCAAACTGCGTACAAGACATAATAGATGCTCGCGTAGCAGAGGTAATATATTGCCAAACAAGCGAAAGAAAGGCAGGAGGTCTAAAAGAGCTATCTAAAGCTGGAGTTCTTGTAAGTAGAATATCTGAAAAAGAAGTTAGTGAGTTTACTGCAAGCATAAACAAAGGTCTAGAACAAGACAAGTTTATGGCAGAAGTCACTGATTCTAATCCTATAAAAGATTGGTTAGACCGTAACCCTGGTATAGAACCTATGGACGTAGTACGCAGGTTCATGGACAACATTGCTCCTAGGGAAAGTTTCCAAACGCTCCAGGTCTTTTCTATATTGCCTATCTTAGGTGCACACAAAGACCCTGATGGTACTTTGAGCCTAAAAGGTTTCGAGGACTGGGTGAACCTGACGTTTATTGAGTATAACAAGTACCTACACTATTCAAAGCATTCTAGCATAAGCCCTGAAAACTTTATAAAGCTTTTTGAGGAAAAGAAATGACAACTATAAATCTCAAAACCAAGTTTAACCCTGATCTGATAGTGCAAGAGCTAGAGCAGGACACACCTGACTTAGTGCAGCAGAAAGTTTATGATATTATCAATCTCAAAGAGCAAGGTGTAAGAGACGCATTGCGCAAGCTAGGTTATAGAGAGCCTGATTCTCAAGACAACACAGTAAACCCTGTAGTTATTGACCATGCCTTGTCTACAATATTGACCGAAAGTCTAAGTCGAGTAGGAGTATCTGCAAACAAAATGCAAATAGACTATGCCTTAAATGCTCTAGTAGGTTACTTGGCTTCTACACATTGCGTGGTAATAAAATGAATAGCATTGAACAAGTGGAAGCCTGTGCCCGAAAGCTACTTTCACAAATGTATAATTGCCGAGAGTCTAGTTTAACAGACGGTACAGCTATCGAATCAGAATTCGGAATGGACAGCCTGAGCTTTTTTGAGCTGTTGGTGCAGATGGAAGACTGCCTTGATATAGAGATAGACGAAAACCGTCTACCCTCTGATTTTATCAGTAAGACTTTTAGAGAACAGATTAATGGAATTGCAAGCAGCATCAGAGTATGACACTCGTATCTCTGTATTTTTAGCCCTAAGGACCTTTAGACAGTACCAAGGTATCGAAAAAGGCGAGTACTTTATCACTATAGGTAACCACACCCGTAGAGTAGAACACGTTTATGACCTAGACCGCTCTAAGTTTTTATTAGACACTACTATGGATGTTGATGTTACTCGCGTACAAAAAGTGTATGTCAAAAGCGTTGTGGTAACAGTCAAAGATACTCCACTAGGGCCTCTAACTACTGCCAAATCAAAATAATACTTCTGACCTGAACAAAAACACACCTATTATAAGGAAGATCTATGCCTCCTCTTAAACCGTATTTGGTAAACGCTACCTGGAGAAACATCACAGACTGCGGTCACACTCCTCATATCCATATACACATTGATGAAAGGTGCATCGTGCCTACTGAATTCGCTAAACAAGTTGAGCATCCAGACGGCGCCTTTCTAGGAATTACACTAAGTATTTCTCTTACAGCCGCTCCTGATTTGATAATGAATGACCAAGAAACTGATTTACATTTTAGTAGCAGATTCGGCGGCAAGCATGTAAGATGCTTGGTTCCTTACGACTGTATAGTTGCTATTTACGCAAAAGAAGACCTAGAACTAGGGCTTGCTTTTGAGTACCAACCGCCGAAAGAACCTGTAGAACAAGAGGCTCCTGTTAGAACCGAAAAACCTGTACTTCAAGTAGTCAAGTAGACAACAAAAGGAAAAGCAAGAATGCAATATAAAGTGCCGCGCGTAGTATGTGATGACTTTACAAATGTAGAGTTAAAAAATTCAGACAGAGCTTACTCAGGCTTTGTTATAAGTTTCTTCAATGTAGGTGAGGACCTGCCGTTTAGTAAAAATCAGACCTTAGCTGGCTTGCGTGTAGAAATGCGAAACGGTGAAATCTATAGCAACACAAGCCAACCTGTTCGGGTAATGTCTGTAGAAAAAAGCTCTAACACCAATTCTTATCTAGCCGAGTTTGCGTATATTGCCGAACCGTCTACGAACAGTGCTGATACCCAATATCTGTATTGGGCTAACAAGATACTTGAAGAAGGTGCGCATTCAGGTAACCGTACTGATACAGATACAATCAAGCTGTTTGGTGATGCACAAATGAAATTTGACCTTCGCGAAGGTCTCCCTGTTCTTACAACAAAGCAAGTTAACATAAGTGCTTTAAAGAAAGAGCTTTGCTGGTTCATGCGTGGTGAAACCAACATAAAGACTTTAGGTAGCGCAATATGGAACGCATGGTCAACTGAATCTGGTGAACTAGGTCCAGTATACGGCGAACAGTGGAGAGGCTGGTTATCGTGGCACGAAGTTCACGAGTCTCAATCTGAAAAAATAAAATTCTTAGAAGAACGAGGGTATACCAAAGGTTATCAAGTCGGTTGTTTTCTTCTATACCACAAGCGTATCGACCAAATTGCAAATCTAGTAAACGAACTAAAGACAAACCCTAATACCCGCCGTATGATCGTTACTGCCTGGAATCCTGGTGTAGACCCAGATACCAAGCTTTCGCCTAACAAAAATGCTGAACTAGGTATGCAAGCTCTTCCTCCTTGTCACACTATTTGGCAAGTGGGCTGTACTCAGATTCCTACCCAAACAGAACGCGAAGCAGAGTGGTTACGATTACAAGCTATAAAGACCATGCATGAAATGGACGTAAGCTTTGACGAAGGCTATGTGTTAAGTCATAACCTCTGGGCACTTCATGTTTCTGATACTGCGAAAGCAATGGACGAAACCTCAGAAGAAGTAGTCTTAAAATCTGCTCTAGACCAAGTAAATGCTCCTGAGTATTACTTAGACCTTAAGCTTTACCAACGTAGTGCTGATTGGTTCCTTGGTGTGCCCTTTAATATAGCCAGCTACGCTATGCTTGCAGAAATACTGGCAGCACACACAGGACATGTTGCGCGTAACTTCTACCACACGTTCGGCGATTTCCACATTTACGAAAACCATGTAGCGCAGATCAAGATGCAGATGCAACAAGAACACAGAGCACTGCCCCGCTGTTACATTAAACCTAAGCAAGATATAGCTTACTACACCCATGAAGATATTCATGTATTAGGTTATCAAGGCGGTATCAAGCTTACAGGTGCAGTAGCAGTATAGAACTTAGCGGGCTTGTCCCGCTTATTTTTTAGGAAGCACAATGAATATAAAAAGTAGATCAGAGGCAATACCTCCAACATATACCCAAAGATACAGCTCTACACTAGGTTACATTGACCTACAAGAACCTACGAATACAGGCAAGTACGTTATAATGTACCATGCCGGTTGCAATGACGGACTAGTTGGTGCAGGTATAGTGTACAAATACCTCACCTCAAACAAACGAATAGACTTAGACTATGTTAAATGCATACCTGTGTCTTACGGCAAACCAATACCTGAAATAGATGCAGAAACAGTATTGGTTTATATAGTAGACTTTGCTTATGGCCCGCAAGAGCTTTTTGAATACGCAAAAGCCAGGCCCGACACAGACTTTCTTACAATAGACCACCATGCAAGTGCCTCAGAAAAGTGGGACGGTGTTACAAACACTCCGAACAATGTGTGTACCTACATCGATTCTAGCGGAGAATTTAGCGGTGCAGGCTTAGCGTGGGATATTCTTTATCCTGAAAAAGAAGCACCTGACTTGGTCAAAGACGTACAAGACCGAGATTTGTGGAAGTTCAAAAGGTCAAACAGTAAAGAAGTACACCAGTATTTGCTAATGTTAACCAAAGACGACCAGTACATTCCTGAATACGTAGCTAACAAGTTTCTCAGTCCTAGACTAGAACACAGAGCGTATACTCATGCAGTCTCTCAGGGTATTCCTCTAAAGGCACAGTTCGATACCTTTATTAAAATGTCTGCCCAAAACGCTTTTGTAAGAGTTCTTACTTTGAGAAATAAAGAGTATTTGGTGGTTATGGTAAACTGCTCTATATACTCTTTTATAAGTGATACTTGTGATTACATTTTGGAAAACGCTGATGAATTTGGCATAAACGAAAATGACACTACTGTTATTGCTTTTAATCAATCTGACTTCGACAAAGTGAATCTTAGTTTTAGAAGCAAAAACAAAACAGCCAAAGTATTAGCAGAGCATTTTGGAGGTGGAGGTCATCCTAATGCCGCAGGTGCTAAAATAAAATATTTTGAATGGCAAATGGTAGGAAACTTATTAGACAAAGTACCTAATAAGGAGTCTTGACATATTGTTTAAAAGTTTAGCAGGGGCATGGTTAATAATTTACTTTATTATTTGTCCCTTAGCGTCATTATTAGTTATAGCAGGAATTGCCCCAAGCTATTCATTATTAATTTCGTTAGGAGTAGTAATACTAACTATTATCAGAATAGACAAATCACTAAGCAAGGGCTAGCGTACTGTTAGCCCTTAAGGAGAATCCGGATGTTAGATCTAACGGTAGAGGAAATTACCGCAAATGCTTATCAATTATTCGGACCTGACGTAGATCCCTCTATAGTAGAGAGATATGTTCAGTCTGTCCAATCCCTAGACTTTGAAAACAAAGTTCCTTCTATTCTAAGACTTAACTCTTACGCAAACGCCAAACAGGTGTATCAATATGCGCGACTTGATTACAATACTAAAGTAAGAGAGTTGCAAAAGATGAGCGGGGAAATACTTCATGCAGAACCAGACAAGCCTTATAGTTCCCAGTCTCAACTTCTTGACCACATAAAAAATCTTTTAAATCAAATCAAAATCGTAAACAGCAAACTTGAAACCGCTCATAGGCTTGTAGTGCCAGGACAAGACCCAAAGGTCGACCAGATAAACTCAGAGCTTGAAGAAATTTACCCTATTGTTCCCAGCGTATAGCTATAAATCTGACAATACTAATTTACATTTGTAATACGTTAAGTACTACACCGGCTGTAAACCGATTAGGAATGTCTCGGTTTGTAAGACATTATCCAGGTCAGTATTAACACATGTGCTAGGAGAGGAATAATTCAGGAGAGGGCCTGACCGCGAGATAGCATAACTTTACTGGGCAGGGATCGAACAAGAAGACATTACAAGGAACGTGAGTCTAAAGCGTATAGATAATGCTTGCTACGTATTTAATACACAGACGCTCATCTGTCGGACGCTATACGTTTTCCAATATTGTGTTTATTGGTCTTGTTTTAACCTGCACTCTTTTCTTTGAGGGAAGATAGAATGGATATACTTAATAGCTCTAATATGTTTAGTGAGATGCCTTCTTCACCGATCAAAGGTTTCACTTCTGAGTTGACCAATTTCTTGGCATACACAGGAGAGAGAGGCTTCCATAGACTAGAGCTAGACAAAATAGAAATTATCTCTAACGGAATGCTTACAGGCATAATAGGGACAAGTGCTGTAGTACAAGGCACTCGTCAACTAGCTGTAGTAAGTATTGCGATAGATTTCGCACGTTTATTTCAATTGATATTCGACAAAGATCTTGTTAAAGGAACTGCCGAAGATCCTTGCGTTATCACATTGGCTTGGTTCAAACATCACCGTGACTCCTACCTACAAAGCTTCCGAAGTCCTATCTGTTGGAACTTATCTTTATACCGAGGTGCTAGTTTAGCTAGAACAGGTACTCATGTAAACAATGCACTTAACAAAGGCATTGACCCTTCTCCTAATATCGATGACGTATTCAATCGTTACCGCAAAGGTATCGATAATCTCGGTAAAAACTGCAAAGACTACAGTGAAAAAGAATACTGTAAACTTCATAGTATGTTAGCAATGTTGTTAGAGTGCACCAGCTTAGACTATTCTAAAATTGGTATGCACATAAACAATCTTCAATTCCTCTCTACGTTGAAAAATCAGTTATGCCAAGTCAAAGAAGGTCACGCACCTATTCATCAGTTTGACCCCGGTCGGATTCTAAAGGTATTTAAAAAATCTTTTGATGAAAAATCATTTGAATATATTGTAGATAGTTTAAAGTTGTAAAATCGGAGATATATGGGTTGGGAAAAAGACAAAAACCAACCTGGCTTTCTTGTTAACTCGGGCTTTTCTAATAGCAACCCGATTGACCTAAGTAAGATAACACCAGGTAAAACAAAAGTAGGCTTACATCCGCCTAAAGGATGTTGTGGTAATACTCTTTGTATGGCAGAATATACAGTGATGGGAGTAGGAAGGTATGCAGATAAACAAGGTGCTAAAACTATCTTGTTTAGACTGGAAGGCGGATTGTTTATAGAACACACGCAAATCAATTATATACTGACTCCTGAATAAAAATAAAGCCGGTCGCATCGTAAAAGATGGCCGGCTTTTTTTGTGGTTCTTTAAAAGATTTGTACGTCACCGTCTAAGCTATATAAGTTAGTAGCTCTTTGGCTTCCTGCTCCGCGTCTTCCTCGAACAAGTCTATAAAGAATCTCACCGTTCTCGACATCTATGCCTGTTACTTCAACAGGAACAAATGCACGACCTTGCTTTATAGTATAAATAGGAGTCTGAATAAGTAACGTATTTCGTTTAGAGTATTCACGACTTAGCCTGTTTAGTTGGTTACGCTTTTGAGTAACCAGTGCAGCCTTACCTGTACTCCTTTCCAGTTCACGTAGTTCTTCAATAAGGCTAGATACCTTTGAAGTTATCGCAGACTTAACTTCAATGTTTTGGCTTATCTTTTTCAAAGCATGGCAACGCGCTGTCTTTTCCTTAGGATAAGGTTTCATACGTGTTGCAATAGTAACGCTAATTCTAGGAGCAGAGGTTTCTGCCATGAGATCCATCTTAGCACCTAAAGCGTTACCGTAAAGCCTTTCCAGTCTACGTGTAAAGTTCTCAGCCTCTTCTATGAACTTCTTGTTCACTGTATCAGTAACCAGAACAAACGCTGCTTTGCCTGATTTAGTTTTACCAATACGTTGGTCTAACTTGGCAGTTTCTTTGGTGAATATACCTGTTAATGCTTTGTCTACCACAATTGCTTTGCGAAGCTCTTTCATTATAGAGGTTTCATTGCCAGGGTATACAAAAGCACTAGGTTCCCAATCGTCTTTGTATGCAGGAACTTCCACCGTTTCATCGTATAAAGTAACACCTTTAGGTAAGTACCCGTCTTTTACTTTACGACCTTCTTTACGTACTGCTGTAACTACAGGTCCTACCAGATAGCCTAGATTGTTCTTGTTAGATTTCTCTAAGAAAGAAGCCTTATCACTTGAGTACTTAACAATAGTAGCAGAGCTTGCTAGGTTTGCAAATCTAGGCATAAAACGGTCTAGACGTTGACGTAGATCTTTTTCAGTAGTGTCCCACATAAACGCATATTTAGGATCGTTTGCATCGTGTCTAAAGAAAGCTACGAATACTGGATCTTTTGTGCGCTTAGTAGATGTTTTAGGCTTAACTTCAACAGTTTCGGTGCGCATCTGAGTCAGGCTTTTAACTCCGCGTCTAACTACTTGGTCAATAGCACCATTACCCTTCAGAAGCTTAACACCTGCTCTGCGTCCTGCAAAACCTTTACTGTTCTTGATCAAAAGCTGTGCTTCTCTTTCTGAAAGAACAAACTCTTCACCATCGTGGTCTTCTACCAAGTGTACGCCGTCTTTGTCTAGACGGATACCGAATATTTCACCTGTAGAAATAGTAGTTTCGAATTCAGGATGGTGGTCACGGTAACGTCTGTTGGTCTTGCCTACATACTTGTACCATGCATATTTGGTATAAACCAATTTCTTGGCGCTTTCTGACAGTAGACCTGTGGTGTGTTTTTGAGGAAATATTTCGCTGCTGCTTACACTCTCTGCAAAATGGATAGCGGCTTGGCGGGCCTCAGTTTGGTCAGAGATAGTGTATACACCTTGACCTTTAGGAACTTCTTCTACAAAGTTAAGTTCAGGGCGGTAGTGTCCTGTTTGGTCATGCTGAGGAGAAGTAATAATAAGCTTAAAGCCTTTATCATTCTCTGAGTCTAGGCGAACTTTGTATTCACGGTCTTCACTGCTATAAAAATTTCGCGCTTGGTCGATAGCTTCTTGTGCGTTAGATGGTCTAAAACCGCAATCGCCTTGTTTTACAGACTGACCTGGTTTGAAGCCGAACATTGCACGATGCGACCACCCGTACCATTTATTGTCCTTAGAAGAAAAACCTATGCTACAAACACGGCTATTTTCTGAAATAGGCATAGGTAGTATACCCATATTCTCGCAGATATGTTTAGCATCTTCTGGTGTACCGATATAAACACCTTCAGGGTTATACGCACTGCTCATTGTAAAAGGTTTACCTAGTTGCAGGTTTTCGCCTACTTCAACGTATTCTTCTACAGTAGTGTAGTAGCCTTGCTTTAAAGTTGATGTATCTTGTGCTACCGTACGCTTGTACATATTAGGATATTCGGTAGATTCATACCCTTCCAGTTGAGCGGCAAAATCATTTGCAAAATTTTGATGTAGATTCGTAGTTTCGTTAGGTCCTGTTTCATCGTCCCATTCACTTGTGATGTTGCGACTAGGTTCCCACTGCCAGTTACCTCCAGGCTTACTAGGTATCTTTGTTTCGTTACCGATAGGCTGTAGGTTTTGAGGATCAAACATTTTATCTTCGCGCTCGATTGTAGATACTTCGCTGTGCGAAATAAATGCTTGCTGTGTTTGGAAATCGAAAAAGTATTGCTTGGTGTTCATGCCTGACTCAGACAAAAACATTTCATTTTCAATTAAAGTAAATATATGGTGCATACAAAGTCCATTAATCAGTTGGTACAGGCGGATTGCCTTAGTAGTCAGGCCCGAGTAGCTTGCAAGTAAACTTCTAAAGTATTGCAAGCTTTTAATATTTGTTCGGTGATTATTTCACCTTTTTACCGTAGAGTGCATTTTAACATTACCGAATACGCGCACAAGCTAGTCCTCTTTTGTAGGGACGTCAAACAGCGCTCTTTCGCTATGCTCCATTATGTATGCAAGTCTACTGAATTCAGCAATGTATTTGTTTTTAAGTAAATCTTTTTCAGGCACTCTCATACCTATGTAGTAAGACTTAGGCTTCCAGTCTACGTTACACCATTCGTGTACTCTTCCTTTGTGTACATTAAAGCTATGCTGCATAAGGTCCCAACGTCCTTTAGAGTCTTTGAATACATAGTATCCGATATAAACGTCTTGACCTGCGGCTTTGTGAACAGTGGTAGCGTATTTGGTAGTATCTGTAGCAGGATATTTAGCTACTCTTTTACCTTTAGGTATAATAGGTAACTTGTAAAGTCGCGCACGGATATCCTGCATGTGGCTGTAACGTTTTTCTAAACTATCAATAACGTCCGCAGGTAAAGCAAGCGGCTTAGGATGCTTAGATACACTTTCGCTTATTAAGTCTAGAATAATTTCCATTAGCGTACCTTTGTTAGAACCCAATTAAGTACGGTAGCAGTTACTTCATCAGGTTCTTTATCAGAAGTATCAACATACAAGTGGTTAGACTCTGTTATCAGCTCCCTCACCTTAAAGCTAGACAAAGCAGTTCGGTATGCCTCTGAAAGTCGGTCACCGTCATCAAAAGCTTTTTCGATTTGGTCATCTGTGCTGTCTTGTGCCTGCCTTTCATTGTTAGCAATAGCGAGTTGTTTACGCTTGTGTGCGTTTTGACCGTCTACATCTAGAATGATGTAGTTTACCTGGATGCCTGCCTGTTTAAATCTATTAAACAAATATTTGCGAGAAGCAAAGAAGAGTTCGTAAAGATCACTCTTGGTATAAATGCACTGGTAAGCATAGGTAGATAAATCAAACCTGTCTGTTACCCAAACCCGGCTAGAGTCTTGGCTTGACTGTACCATGCGATCAACAAGCAGCGCTCTAGAAAACCACATACCAAAGAACATGCTAGTGTTATCTACAGGATTGGTTTTTAGAAAAGTTCTAACCTGCTCTCCGAATTCTGTTCCGCCAGGCTCCCGAAACATTGCTGTGTTGTACTTTAAGCCAGTCAGAGTCTGGTGTATCGCCTCTGCGCATCCTGATTTACCTGAATATTCAGGTCCTTCTACTACAAAAATCTGTTTCATTATTCAAACCACGCATGTTCTGCACTGATAGTACGCTCAGGGCCTAGCTTTTTAGTATTAGGATCCTCTATACGTACTTTTATTTTCTTACCGCTGAAGTCAACACCAATAAGCATACCTTGATATTGCTTATTAGGGCCTATTAAAATTGTTTTGTTAAAGTTCGACTGTGCCGAGCGAGTCTTTTTAGGATTGAAGTAAATAGACTTCAAATTCTCTGCACGTTTAATATGTGCAATACACCATTCGCGAGCCTGTTTGACAAAATCATCAGGTATGCGGTAAATGTCTAGGTTACAAAGAAAAGCCTGAATAGCAGGTTCTTTATCTTCAAACATATAACTCATAGGTTCTGCAAGTTTAGGGCTTGAACGGGTCACCATGTAACGACTTGAGCCTAATCGGTTTAAAGTAGTAACACTATTAGAAAGTTTGCTCTTGTACGTCAATCGATACAGTTTGTTAGCATCTGAACCTGTGTCATTAGAGTCTAGCAACCAAGAAAGGCTTACATTACCAAACTGAGTGTTGTCTATAGGTATAGGACTACCTTCACGCTGCGCTCTCTTTTTTCCGAAAGTTCTTACATAGCTGCTCTTTGGTCTTATCGCTGAACTAGATGCAAGCTCTTTGGCTTTAGATAAGTTTATAAATATTCGCATAACTGTACCTTATATTGCTATGCAGTTAAATTATTACCACAGATCTTTTAGCGCCCAATAGGCTGCTTGAAACTTGTCTTTATAAGCCGGTGTTCCATCTTTCTTTAGGATAGCTTTGTGGCGTTTATGATATCTGTCTCTACGATCTTTATCCTTGTGCGTAGTGTAATCTTCGTAGTCTTTGTTACCATACTTTACAAGTTTGAATCGATTACCTTTCTTAGCAAGCACACAACGCTTGTGTTTAGAGCCAGTAGGATTGTCTATTGGTTTATTCCAAGCTGTAAACTTCATTCCTTTATACTCTAACTTCTTACCGTTTTTTGTAACCTTATCTAAGGGTTGCCCTTCGGAATCTCCGCTTAGACTTAGGAATATTTTCATAAAGTTGCTCTCTATTTCGTTTCTTTTGAATAGACATTTGCACAGCAGGATCCTTTAGGCGTTGTTTGTAGCTGCTTGAAGGAAACTTTTTCAAGTACTCTGCTTGCTGGTGTGCATCAAAGGTATAAAGAAAAGTATTTTCATCAACACTTGCGTCAAACTTGTAATCGTCTCTAAGTACGATTCCGCCTTTATGCGGGTTAAGGTTAGCAACACACAGACCGCCTCGCCAGGCAAGTTTGGTAATTAACCATCTGCGTTTATCCCCTGCAACTTTACGTCTTCGGGCACTTACCTTATTGTTTAACCAAACTTTAAGTTCTTTCTTGCCGTCCACTACTTGAATAGTAGGCTCTACTTTGTTGTTGCTGTCTAGACTTGTATATTTATAGGTCAGTACTAACAGTCCAACTTTGTGTTCCTTGCATTGGTCTACAATGAATTGACCTTTATCAGATTCATAAAGCCATTCAGGAATACAAAAATACATTTTGTTGCAGTAATCTAAATAGCTAGTCCATTTGGAATCTGAGGCGAAGTCTGCCCAGCAGCTTTTTACTTCCGTGAATATTATTTCACCTTTCATGTTGATAGCAACAAGGTCAGCCCTTGCACCTTTAACTTTTGATACGCCAACTTCTTGGTAAACTGAAAAATTCTTGGCAGCAAAGTAGCGTACACATGCTTCTGTACTCTTTGCTGTTATTTCTTTTCGTCCGAATATCTTTTGGATATTAACAGACTTGTTCTTTTTATCTGTCATACATACAAATTAGCGTAGGCTAACCTGCACGAACAACGTAGACTATTCGAACATCGTTCGTGACTTGATCAAGAGGGAGATAGCCGATAGCGCCTTCATAAGAAGTGACATAATCTACTAACTCGCTAGGTCGATCGGCTACGTAAGGGCTTCGGTGAGAATCGATATACAAAATTTTAGACCATATACTTAGCAGTTGCGAGGCTTCTAGCTCAAGAACTTGAGTATTGAACCTATTAAATACCAGAGGGTCACCAAGTACTGCAACCTTAACAGGAAGATCTATAGTTCTGTAGGTAAGAAGTTCCCCTTTAAATATTCTAGATATATCCTTTTTAGATATTCGAGAATAGTTCTTTATATTTACGATAACCGCTATGTCTGAGGCAAAACAAGGAACGCACATAAACAAAAGTATAAACAGAAACTTCATAAGTATCCTTAATTACGAATAGGCTCTACGTACTCTCCGGAAACTTCAATCTTTTGCCCTACTATATCTTTCAATCTCATAAAGTTTCGCTCTTCTTGTGCGCTAGGTTGGTACTTGATAGAAACGTGAGGCTCGAAGGTAGGGTAGCTGTGATTGAAACCGAAGGTTTTCTTTATTGCGGCGTGTCTGCGCGTCAGTTGAGGACAGTGTAACTTTAGAACAAGGGCTCTCCATTTATCGCCTGGCTTTCCGAATACATCTATTCCTGATACAGTAGCCTTGTAAGTACGGTCAGGGCGGCAGCAGCTTTTATACCTATGAATAAGGTCGTTGTCTTTGTCATACATCAAAGTCAGGTGCATATCAGGAATCAAGTTATCAAAATAACCGTTGTAGAAGTCTGTTAGTCGCTGTACGCTAAAAGGTTGTACGCGAAGTCCTATGTAGGTGCCAAGTTCCATCAAAAGTCCTCAAATTTGCCGACATGTATTGTTTCTAGTTCAATATCTATATGACCAGGTCTATACAGAATTCTTTCAGGTGTAGGTTTACCTGATTGTTTGTGCTGTAAAGAATCGTAAAGAACTTCTGTTCCGCTCGGATCAAGTACTACCATGTGAGTAGGGCTTTTGTCTTTAATTCTGCTAGGTTTCAAGAGAGCATATTTTAGTTTCTTGCTAGGATACTTCTTTGCAAAGTTAATTGCATTAGAGTAGCAACTGTTTTTGGCTACTTCTTTTCCGTTCCAAACATCCTGTAACCACAGAATTCTGTCAATAGGTTTCATGTAAGACTCTGAAATAAGAGCAGAATCTTTACAAGATATTAATATTCGCATAATTTTACCAAGGTAGCGGGGTTTCCCCCGCTGGTCAAGAGTTTACGAAAAAGCTACGTCTAAATCAGTAGTAGAGTATTCGCGAGAATCAACAAAACCGCCAAGTAGTTTCATATCAGCGTCTGACTCTTCATCGCCTACAGTACCTAAATACGATACGTTGGATATTTCTGCTAGAGTAGGTAAGTCTGATTCTGTAACAACATTAGAACCTATATTTCTGTCTAATACCAAGAAAGCAAACCAAGTAGGCGTGCCTTCATCTATTTGTCTGAACAGTTCTAAACTTTCGCTTAGAGGCCACTGAACAAAGTTATAGTTCGGGAATCGAGGCTGCATACTAGAGCCATACACATTGAAGTTTAAAAGCGTATCTCCACGAGTAGAAGCCCAACTAAGAAGATTATTAACGATTACTTCTTTGTTGTCATCCATTCCTTTTATAGCTTCTAGCTCTTCACGCGTAGGCTGCGTACCACCTGCAAAGACAAAAAGCATTTTAGAGCAAGGGGCACTAAAGGCAGAATAGTTAGATAGTCTAACAAATGAATCTGAAACGTTTATCATT
>MDTA01211360.1_pt1 | contig 115526 bp, 105 predicted proteins | sample 811151 | NCBI WGS metagenome assembly MDTA01 (sample SAMN05326648, study PRJNA326480) | marine metagenome | isolation source: seawater | place: Indian Ocean: South | collected 2010 | reverse complement strand
GATTAACATCAGTGTCTGTAGATACAAGTTGCATTGGTCTTCTCCTTCGTTGCGGCGGAGTATAGTTTGACCTGCAGAAAAATCGAGGGGCTCAGTCATATAATGCACTACCATCAAATATGGGATCTTAAAAAGCCCGTTGTCCGAGGCAAAAACGGAGTGGTTTCCAGCCAGCACTATTTAGCATCCAAAATTGGCGCGGAAGTCCTCCGTGCGGGCGGCAACGCTATAGATGCGGCCATCGCCACATCCTTCGCAGTTTCAGTCGTGGAGCCTTGGATGAGCGGGCTTGGCGGTGGCGGGTATATGCAACTCGCTTTTGCGGAAAAAAACGATTACCGAACTATCCACATGGGCATGCGTTCTCCCCGTTACCTTAACCCAAACGATTATCCTCTCGCGGAAGGCGACAACACAAGCGGCGACCTTTTTGCTTGGCCGAGCGTTGCGGGTGATCGCAACATTATCGGCTATTCGGCTATCGCTGTCCCAGGGCAGGTTGCTGGCATTGCGCTAGCCCATGAACGACACGGCACAATACCGTGGAACGAATTACTACAGCCTGCGATTCAGCTTGCTAACGAGGGATTACCAATCACCTGGCATATGTCCTTGCGGTGCCTGGGTGCAGCGAAGGAACTAAAAGATTACCCCACCTCCGCTAGGATCTACCTGGACGAACACAATCTGCCCCTACAGCCAATTCAAGGAAAACCGATTTCACTATCACCTCTTGGTAATCTACCCAACACATTGCAAAGACTAGCGGAGGCTGGCTGGAGTGATTTTTATCGCGGTGATCTCGCAAAAGCCGTGGTCGCTGATCTCAGAAAAGGTGGTAGCACAATATGCTTGGAGGATTTTTCCTCCTACCAGGCCACCGAAACCGCCTCATTGCAGATTCCTTACAAAGGCATAACCGTGCACGCAGCCCCTGATATGACGGCAGGGCCAACAATGGCGCGGGTCATAGAACTAGCTGGACCCTCAACCCCAGATAAAGCCCCCCCCACAGCAAAGACATTTGCGGATTGGGCGTGCGCTCTCGAGCAAGCCTATCGAGAAAGGTTCGACACAATGGGCGATATTGGCGACGGCTGCACTAGCCATCTTACAGTAGCGGATAAGGACGGTAATTTAGTTAGCCTCACGCAGACATTATTATCCGTATTCGGTAGCCGGGTAACGTTACAAGAAACCGGTATACTTATGAATAATGGCATTTATTGGTTTGATCCCCGTAGCGGCAAACCCAACAGTCTCGCACCAGACAAAAAAGCGCTATCCAATATGTGTCCGGCAATTATCGAAAAAGACGGACAGCCGTGGTTCGCTATTGGCGCCTCTGGCGGCAGGCGGATTATGCCAGCAGTCTTCCAAGTGCTCTCCATGATCGGCGTCTCAGGTATGGACCTGGATGTGGTCGCCCATGCACCTCGCATCGATGTCTGCGGCGAAGGACGCGCCACTGTAGATCCGGAATTGTCTTCCGAGGTCCGCGATGCAATAGCCGAACAGATGCCAGTTTTCGTTGGTGAGAATACGGTGTACCCCCACCTGTATGCCTGCCCCAATATCGCTCTGCGCGATCCTAAGTCAGGTGAATTCGCAGGCTTTACCCACATAATGACGCCACCATCGGCGACGGTCGCCGCCTAACCTTTCGGAATGACACCTTTAACGGAACCATCAGCCAAACCTTGGTTACGCTTATGGTGATTAGCATCCACAAGAATGCCTTTTTCTAGATTTTCCGCATAAGCGTCCGCGGCCCGTTCTCCCGGCACACGCACCGGCACATTAGGATCGACGGCCGGCTGTTCTTTAATCCAGTCGCAATATTCTTCCAATAGGTCCTGGAAAGCATCTAAGCCAATCATTTTTTCGGGGTCGATAAAAGTAAAATAATGACAAATGCCAGACGGTTCATTGGCTTCAAAAAACTGGGATTTAGTGTGTGGCGAAAAAGCACCGCCGCTGAGTACGCCGCTTAACATATCTACCGCCAGTGCCATGCCGTATCCTTTATGCCCCCCTACAGGTAAGACGAACCCCTGCAACACGTCGGCCGCATTTGTCGTATCTTTTCCATCCGGACCGAGCCCCCAGCCCTCGGGAATCGGCTCGCCCAATTCAGCAGCGCGCCTAATTTTCCCCCGCGATTGTACGCTGAGCGCAAAATCCAAAATGAAATGTTTACCGCTCTTTCTAGGTGCCCCGTATCCAATAGGATTGTTACCAACGACCTGCGCTTTGCCGCCGGTCGCCGGCATTGTAAGCCCGCCATTGGTGCCAGACATAGAAATCATACCAGCTTTACACGCTTTCCACGCAAAACTGGCATTGGCACCAAAGTGATTGCTGTTTTTCACGCTGATAAAAGCAATACCGGATTGACGAGCCATTTCAATGCCTACATCCACGGCGTGCGACGCAACGACTGTACCAATCGTATTGGCGCCGTCGACAATCGCAAGCGCGGATGTCTTTCTATCAACCTTTATCTCGCCCTTGGGATCAATCCCACCGACTTGAATACGACCAATATAGTGGCTCAACCGGAGAACCCCATGCGTTGGAATTCCGAGCAAATCGCATAGAATAAATTGCTCTACGGCACGATCAGCATTTTCCGGCAGCATACCATTACGCTCAAATGCCTGAGAGCATAAATACCGACATTCTTCTGCGGGCACACGAATCATTTCTGCCATAGGCTATTCCAAATCATCGGAGAGATAAGAGTAATGGACAGGCCGCACAATACCGCGCCGGAAGCCTTCCAGCTTCAACACTTGTTCTGGCGTTACATTACACAGGCTTACCTCCGGCCCGAAATCCTTGATCATCTGAATATGCTGATGCGGAAAGGAGTACGGATCCGGCTCAAGGACGCAATGCTCAAACCATTTCTGCTGCGGCAACGCTTGCATAGCCTGTGGCGTTTCTTCAGCTAGCATATCGATTTCACTTTGTTCGAGAATGACGTGATCGACACCGGCCCCCATCATCTCTTCGACAATTGAGCCCATATAATCAATGCTTAACGGCTCCGTTGGAATCTTACGCCCAAACTCATAAATAACAGTTAGCTCGGCTTTCTGCAGTAGATCAATCTGTTGCATCCGCACGTCATGTTCCAATTCAACATAATTTTCGGATAGTTCAAGCGTATCAATTTCGACCCGCTTTAAATGAGTAATCATCTCATCGACTGCATTTTGTTGGTAAGCAGTTTCAAATAGAATTCCGCCAGCAAAAGGCGTCACACCATAATCTTTATAGATGCCCACCATTTTCCGAATGAGCGGCGGCGGATAATCCAACGCGTTAATGGCAAAAATCTTAGCGTAATCAATGAACTCCGCACCGAAATCAAGAAGATCTTTCAATCCACGCGGACCTATCCAACCAAAATCGCTTGGCCCAACATCAATCATAGCCGTCAAACCAGTTTCTCGCGGCTTCCCTTGGCGCGTCGGTGCTTTAAGTCGTTCGTATGTGTAATAACCCCGTTCGTCGGTTTCTTCGACCGCCATTTCCGTTCTCCCGATAATTCATTTGTACTTCTTTCTATTGCCTTTACGTCGTTCGGCCAAGGGGAGTCGCTTTGAAAATATGTGCCAATCTAATAGAACACGGTCATACCTGACGTCTTTCGGAGCCATCCATGTCTGTAAATAAGCCATCCAATCCCAAGCGGCCACTTGAAGGGCTGCGCGTGCTAGATATTGCCACCTACATCGCCTCGCCCTTTTGCGCCACCATGATGGGCGAATTTGGGGCTGATGTTATTAAGGTCGAACTTCCCAATGTGGGAGACGGCTGCCGAAAGCTCGGCACTGTAGACGACTGCGGTGATACCCTCGTTTGGCTATCAGAAGCCCGCAATAAGAAATGTGTCACCTTGGACCTCCGTAAGCCGGAAGGCGCATCACTGTTCAAACAGCTTGTGACCACATGCGACGTGATCACCGAAAACTTTCAGCCAGGTACCTTGGAACGTTGGGGCCTTGGCTGGGATGTATTACATGGAGTCAACGAGCAGATGGTCATGCTACGAGTTTCCGGCTATGGGCAGACCGGCCCCTATAAGGATAAGCCTGGATTTGGTCGCATTGGCAATGCATTTGGCGGCATTTCCTTTCTTGCCGGCGATCCCGACAGTGCGCCTGCCACGCCGGGGTCCGCCACATTAGCGGACTACCTAGCGGGCGTATTCGGTGGCTTTGGGGTACTCGCCGCCCTTCGCCATGCAGAGGCAACCGGGGTCGGACAATATATCGATGTAGGTCTCTACGAGCCGATCTTTCGAATTCTTGATGAATTGGCCCCCGCGTACGATCGGTGTGGTACGATCCGCCAGCGTATGGGCGCTGCAACTGTGAATGTATGTCCCCATAGCCACTATCCCACTAAGGACGACCGCTGGGTTGCTATCGCATGTACCAATGATAAGATTTTCAAGCGCTTGGCCGAATTGATGGGTCATGGAGATGTGGCGGCAGATGGAAAGTACGGTACAATCCAACAACGAGATGCTGACCGTGCCGGGGTAGACGGTATGGTGAGCGACTGGACCCTACAATACTCACAAAAACAAGTCATTGAACTATGCGAGAGCGCACAAGTGCCCTGTGGGATTGTCGCCGCGATAGATGAAATCTTCGAGGATCCACAATATGCCGCGCGCCAAAACATTGTTCACCTGGACGAAGAACGCACAGCAACTCTCGCGGTTCCGAATGTGGTTCCTCGATTATCTGCAACGCCCGGTAGCGTGGATTGGCTCGGCCCATCGCTTGGGCATCATAATAAAGAAATTTATAGCGAGCTCTTAAAATTGACCGATGAGGAGCTACAAGATCTTAAGGATAAAAACGTAATTTAGCTATTGCTCTTTCTAGATGCCTTATCCGCCTGAATCGCTAACGCATCCTCGCGAGTTATTTAGCACGTATACCTGTTACTCATCTCGTTCAATGACTACCTCAATTACCAAAAGATATTTGTATTCTCGTTTAGGACGTATTTAGGCTCAGCCGTATTATTCTCGGATATTCTGGCACGGCGCCGCAAAATATCATCTCGAACTCCGTTTACGAGATATCTCAACTTACGACCGTCCGGATTTGAGTCTGGAAACCGTGTCATGACCATCTCCTTTGTTTCCCAACTCAAATCTCTATATTATGACATGATCTAAAAGATCCAAAAACACCCGGCAAATAAATGAAATTTTCAGCCCCGTTGCAACAAGCGACACTGCTCAAACGCTATAAACGATTTTTGATTAATGCCAAATTGCCGAACGGTAGCGAAGTCATAGCCCATTGCGCTAATCCGGGCTCCATGATGGGTTTGGCGAAGCCTGGCTCGGAAATCTGGATATCGCCAAATACCAACCCAAAAGCAAAGCTAGATTGGCGCTGGGAAATGATTCGTGTTGAAGAGCATCTGGTCGGCATCAATACCAGTCATACAAATAAAATCGCCGAAGAAGCACTGAATGCCGAGAAAATTTCCCAACTGACGGGGTATGATATAACCCGTAGAGAAGTTAAATACGGAGAAAACAGCCGTATTGACCTGCTACTCCAAGATAGCGCCAAACCTGACTTTTATGTGGAAATTAAGAGCGTCACACTCCGCCGCACTGATTGCGCCGAATTTCCCGATTCAGTCACTAAACGCGGCGTAAAACATCTTGTTGAGATGACAAATATGGTGGCCCATGGCAATCGCGCCGTCATGCTTTACATTGTCCAACGCGGAGATTGTGCAAGTTTCAGTATTGCAGACGATATCGATCCCGCCTATGCACAAAGCTTCGCGCAGGCAACCGCAAACGGAGTAGAAGCGATCTGCTATGACTGCAATATGTCCATTGATGGAATTGAAATCAGCGGACAGATCCCCATTTTACGTTAACGGTTTGCCATATATGCACTGCTATGCGATAGACCGACGTGAGCAATGAAATGACGAGACCATGAATGAAGCCCAACAGATAGTGGAGCCCGAATCCATCGGTGTACAACTTCACGGCCCGGAAGACTATCAACCAATGCGAAAAGCCGGCAGGCTCGCAGCGGAGGTTCTCGACTTCATCACCCCCAATGTAAAACCAGGTATCTCTACTGAAGACTTAGACAAGCTCTGCCACGACTTCATTCTCGATCATAATGCGATCCCAGCACCTCTCAATTATCGTGGCTTCCCAAAATCCATCTGCACATCGGTCAATCACGTAGTTTGCCATGGCATTCCTGATCCTCAGAAAATTCTAAAGGACGGCGATACTCTGAATATCGACATAACGGTGATTCTAGAAGGCTGGCATGGCGATACTAGTCGAATGTTCTTTGTGGGCGACAAAGTAGGCGTGCGTGCCAAAAAACTCATCAAGGTCACCTACGAAGCGATGATGAAGGGAATTGAGATGGTCAAGCCTGGTATCACGTTGGGTGATGTGGGGCACGCTATCCAAACACACGGCGAGAAAAATCGATTTTCATTAGTACGTGATTTTTGCGGGCACGGAATCGGTCGAACTTTCCACGCTCCACCATCAGTACTCCATTATGGCCAGCCGAGAGCGGGCATCGCTTTAAAAGAAGGTATGTTCTTCACGATCGAGCCGATGATCAATGCGGGCAAATTTCATGTTAAAATTTTGCAGGACGGTTGGACGGCGGTCACCAAAGACCGCCAACTATCTGCACAGTTCGAACATACCCTCGCTGTGACAGCAGACGGTTATGAAATTTTTACCCAAAGCCCTAAAGGCTGGCTCCAGCCACCTTATCTTTAGGCTCAGCCCTCTAAAATTTATTTAGCGCTTATCATCTTTAAACTCAGAGACTGGAAATTATAGACGGGTTTTATATGTCCGGCGGGCCATATAGTAGTTTTAAACTACTAAGCTTGTTGTAGTATGATAATGGCAACAAGGAACCCATAATGACCGCAAGCGTTTACAAAAAACATTCTGCCCATTGGGGCGCCTTTGAAGCCGAAATGAAAGACGGAAAAGTTATCGGCGTGAGGCCATTTGCGAAAGACGAACACCCATCTGCGATCGTCGAATCGATGCCTGAAGCACTCTATGCGGAAAGCAGGGTTCAACAACCTATGGTCCGCAAAAACTGGCTTGACGGTGGGCCGGGAAGTACCACCGAAAGACGTGGGGCAGAACCGTTCGTCCCTGTCTCCTGGGACGATGCTTTAAAACTGGTTGCTGACGAATTGCAGCGTGTGAAAAACACTTACGGCAACGAAGCCATTTTCGGCGGTTCCTATGGTTGGTCGAGCGCAGGGCGGTTTCATCATGCGAAAACCCAACTCAAACGTTTTCTCAATCTTTTTGGTGGCTTCACTGATCAGGTCTATAGTTATTCAAATGCCGCCGGTCACGCTATCTTACCCCATGTGGTGGGACATGGGGGTTATGGCCCCTTTAGTTCCTGGGACGGCATTGCCGAGCATGGAGAGTTGTTCGTCGCTTTCGGTGGTATAGGCCTTAAGAATACCCAAGTGGAACCTGGTGGCGCCGGTGAACATGCCACCCACAAATGGCTTCCAATCTTAAAGGGAAAGGGCATTCGATTCATTAATATCTCGCCCTGTATAGATGATACCGCCGACTATTTAGATGCAGAATGGTGGGCGGCACGACCAAATTCCGATGTCGCCATAATGCTTGGCCTCGCTCACACATTAGTGAAGAATGATCTCCACGATATACAGTTCCTAAGCAAATATTGCGTCGGCTTTGATAAGTTTCTACCGTATCTCTTGGGCAAGACAGACGGTCAAGCAAAGACCCCTGAATGGGCTGCGAAACTGTCCGAAGTACCAGCAGAAGATATTCGGAACCTTGCCCTTGAGATGGCCAAAAAGAATACCGTTATTGGCTGCGCCTATTCGCTGCAACGGGCCGACCATGGCGAACAAACTTATTGGATGACCATTACGTTATCAGCCATGCTGGGCCGCATTGGCACGCCAGGTAACGGCTTCGGCTGCGGATACGGAAGCATGAACGGTTACGGCAATCCGCGCCTCGACGTGTCGCCACCTAATATGATTGCTGGTGAGAACCCCGCGCGTAGTTTCATCCCAGTTGCCTGCATTGCAGACCTCCTGCTAAAACCCGGCGAACCTTACCAGTTCAACGGTATGGACCGATATTATCCGGACACGCATCTGATCTATTGGTGCGGCGGCAATCCCTTCCATCATCATCAAGACCTAAATCGACTTGTAGAAGCCTGGCGCAAACCGGACACAATCATTGTCCATGAGCCTTGGTGGACAGCGACAGCACGCCATGCTGATATTGTTCTACCAGCCACTACAACCATGGAAAGAAACGATGTCGGCGCCAGCGGCCGCGACCGTTTCTGGATGGTCATGGAAAAAGCTATTGAGCCTCTTCATCAAGCTCGTAACGATTTCGATATTTTCAGTGGTCTTGCCGCGCACCTCGGCTTCAGGAAAACTTTTACAGAAGGACGCAACGAGCGCGAATGGATCCGCCATATTTACGATGTCGCACGGAAGCAAGCGGCAAAGAAAAAAGTCGAACTTCCTGCCTTTGAAGAGTTTTGGGAGAACGGTTATGTGGAAACGCCAGAGCCGGACGAACCCTTTGTAATGCTGAGTGAATTTCGGATGGACCCGGAAAGATACAAACTAAATACACCCTCTGGTAAAATCGAGATATTTTCCGAAAAAATAGATAGCTTCGGCTATGACGACTGTCCTGGGCATCCCACCTGGTTGGAACCGAAAGAATGGCTGGGCAGCAGAGTCGCCGAAAAATTCCCCCTGCATATGATCTCGAATCAGCCGCGAACGCGTTTACACGCGCAAATGGATCACTCGAAGATCAGCCGGGAAAGCAAAATTCAAGGCCGCGAGCCAGTTCGGTTAAATGAAGTAGACGCGCGCGCGCGCTGTATAGCCGATGGTGACGTGGTGAAAGTTTATAATGACCGTGGTGCACTGTTGGCGGGCGCGGTCATCGTGGATAGTATGCGGCCTGGTGTAATCGAACTTTCGACGGGGGCTTGGTATGATCCGTTGGAGCCCGGCCAAATTGGGGCACTCGACGTGCACGGCAATCCAAATGTATTAACGCCGGACCACGGCACATCAAAACTCGGCCAAGGGCCAAGTGCACATTCTACATTGGTTGAGGTTGAGAAGTTTAAAGGTGAGTTACCAGAGATCAAAATTTTTCGGCAGCCGCCCCGGGTTTAGCGCCAATTTTTTCTATAAACTCCTGACCCAGTTTCAGGCTCTGAGATTCATATACCCCTAACATTTCTGTCTCAACCACAGCTCTCACTTCGTCTGGATCCATAGCATTTTGCGCGATCATTTGACTGACTTCTTCAAGAACTTTATCTCCGTCGCCGAGCAGCTTTAAATGCTTGAAGCTACTCGGATGCTCAATGCCCATCGCTGCGCCGATCAGCTCCACATAGTTCACCACTTCAAACGGGTACTCTTCGGTCGCTGCACACAGAGTACGATAGCAACCATGATAAACCACAGCCAGCGTATCAATGCCCGCTTCAACAGCGGCATCAAACTGAGCCTTCTGAGCATCTCGCTTATAATCTGCAATACTAATCGAGTTGCACTGGTAACCCACCATTTCGTGGCCAAAATCAATGATCTCTAAACCATCAATGGACGAGAGAACCTCCCTAACACCTTGATTAACACTCGCCATATCTCCATGAAGATGTAACCCTACTTTGCGCGACACTGGATGAATAAATGCTTTTTTGAGCTCTTCGAGCCGGCTCGCAAGGAAACTAGCGAAAATTGACGTGCCGTAAGGACGTTCTTCGTGCCCATCATGGAATATAGTTTCATCAAACTGCATATGACAGGTGGGACACCACGACACTACCTCTTTTGCGCCAGTCGCGGCAAACCGATCATTACTTGTGCTCGCTTGGCGCACTGAATTTTCGTCATCCCCCGAACGAAGTTGAATGATGCCACAGCAATTACCTGGCCCACCCAATACTTCGTACGGCGTGCCAATCCCATCCAAAATATCGAGACAATGCATCACAATATGTGGCGTCCGCCAGACATTACAGCCAGTCCAAAAAACAAGTTCCGGCCTCTTCCCCTCTTCAGCGGGGCGGTGGAAATTATTGATCTCGTTTTTCGCTAATTGCATGTGCGACATCGTGCGCGAACCTTTCACCATTTTGGCAAAGTTCGTCTTACCATTTGCTTTCCTTTCGGAAGGTGCCACATTTTTTAGTTTCATAGCGCGCCGCGCCATTCCCAGCATAAACCGCGGGTTTACTCCATATTCGCAAACGTCAATGCATTTGCCGGTTAGGCTGCATAAACTGGCCCATTTCTCTGCAACGGCGGAGCCTACCCCACCTTCTAAAATGTCCAGAACGCTTGAAGTGATTGGTTCGGCTTTGGAAACGTCGATTTCGCCGGGTAGTGTCATCGGACAAATTTCAAGACATTTGCCACAGGCCGTGCATGCATCAATCGTCTGAGCTACCCTTGCATCCAATGATGCGGTAATGCTGTATTTAGCCATACCACCCCCATCCTTGAGACTTGATAGCCCTGCTTTCCCACAGTAACACTTATCTGGAGAAAAGATTAGGCCATTTGCGGCTGATTACCAACAGAAGGAACCAGACATGATTTATTCGCTTGGCGATAAACGCATCAAAACAGATGGCGAGGATTTTTGGATTGCAGATAATGCCGTCGTTATCGGCGACGTAGTGCTGAAAAAAAATGCCAGCGTTTGGTATAATTGTGTACTGCGCGGTGACAATGATCCCATTACCATCGGCGAAAACAGCCAAGTACAAGATGGTACTGTTATTCATGCAGATCCGGGCGTTCCTTGCACTCTCGGCGATAATGTCAGTATCGGTCACATGGTTATGCTTCATGGTTGCGAAATCGCTGATAACACACTGATCGGTATCGGCAGTGTGATCCTGAACCGAGCAAAAATCGGTAGTAATTGTGTTATCGGCGCTAACTCCTTTATCCCACCAGGCAAGGAAATTCCTGATAATTCGGTTGTTTTCGGTTCACCGGGTAAAGTCGTAAAGGAGGCTGGTGACGAGCATCGTGCTATGATTGCGCGCACCTCTTCGAATTATGCAAAACGCTGGCGCTATTACAAAGAAAACCTCAAATTAGATAGTTAATGCTATGTATAGCGCATTAACTATTTTTGATTAATATCAATATATTGTGTTAATTCGCGCTAAAACCACAGGATCCGGCTTGATTGCACGAATTTGGACTTTATAATCCAAATATGAGTGATATATGCCGCCACGGTCAAATAAGGCACTCGGAAAGCAAAAAAAGGCACTAAAAACGTAAAACCTATCACCACCTAATCTAAGCCTCGCAAGGGTAAATAAGTTAAACAACGCTCAAAAAAAGTAGGTGCTAAAATGGCCGACCTTTTCCAGGCAGCCACATCAAAAAAACAAAAAAAGAGTAACAGCAGCTATTCGGCTGAGGATATCGAGGTCCTCGAGGGTTTAGAGCCGGTGCGCCGACGGCCGGGGATGTATATAGGCGGTACCGATGAGAAAGCGCTCCATCATCTCGTAGCCGAAGTACTTGATAATTACATGGACGAAGCAGTTGCAGGTCATGCTAGTCGGATCGAAATGGAGTTACATCGCGACGGCTCGGTGACCATCAAGGATAATGGTCGTGGTATCCCTGTCGACCCACACCCCAAATTTAAAAACAAATCCGCGCTCGAAGTTATTCTGACAACGCTTCATTCGGGCGGGAAGTTCAATGATAAAGTTTACGCTACCTCCGGTGGCTTGCATGGGGTCGGTATTTCTGTAGTGAATGCACTTTCGGAAACCCTTACCGTCGAAGTCATACGTGACCGCAAATTGTTCACGCAAACCTATTCCCGTGGCAAACCCAAATCAAAACTCACGGAGGCTACTGCGCCCGCCAAACGAAGCAGTACGAAATTGACATTTAGACCGGACAAAGAAATTTTTGGCGACGAAGCCCGCTTTAACCCGGCACACCTTTACCGGATGGCGCGCTCCAAGGCCTATCTGTTTCGAGGTGTTGAAATCCGTTGGAGCTGCGATGAAATTCTATTGAGCGGAAAAGACACGTCACCGGCAAAAGAAACACTCCATTTCCCGGGCGGTCTGGAGGATTTTCTTGAAGCAACCCTCGATGGGCGGAGAACACTCACGGCCAAAGCCTTTTCAGGCCGCGCTAGTAATGGCGATGAAGCAAGCAAAGTAGAATGGGCTATATGTTGGCCTGATGATGAAGATGGTTTTGTAAATTCCTACTGCAATACCATTCCAACACTGCAAGGTGGCAGTCATGAAAGCGGCCTTCGCACGGCGCTGACGCGCGGGCTAAAAAATTATGGTAATTTGACCGGCATTAAAAAAACTAGCCAAGTTATCGCTGACGACTTGCTCGGCGGTGCATGTATCATGCTGTCGGTTTTTATCAAGGACCCACAATTCCAAGGTCAAACTAAAGATAAACTATCCTCGCCGGACGCGACCAGACTTGTAGAAGGGATTATACGAGATCATTTTGAGATTTGGCTTTCTGCTGACCCGGAGGGAGTCAAGGATTTAATCGAGCGCGCCCTAGAGCGTTCTGAAGACCGTCAGCGACGACGAACATCAAAAAATTTGGCACGGAAGACTGCTACACGGAAACTGCGTCTGCCTGGTAAACTTGCAGATTGCACACAAAGCGCATCCGAAGGTACAGAATTGTTTATGGTGGAGGGAGACTCCGCCGGCGGTTCAGCCAAACAGGCACGTAATCGTACTACCCAAGCAGTACTGCCGCTGCGTGGCAAAATCCTAAATGTCGCCAGTGCCACTGCTAATAAGCTAAGTCAAAATCAAGAGCTAACGGATCTTATTCAGGCGCTGGGCTGCGGAACTCGGGCAGATTTTGATGTTGAAAAGCTTCGCTACGAACGCGTTATCATCATGACTGATGCGGATGTAGATGGCGCGCATATTGCCTCGCTTTTAATGACGTTTTTTTATCGCGAAATCCCAGGATTGGTTGAGGAGGGCCGATTGTTCTTAGCACTACCGCCACTCTATCGGCTTACTCAAGCAAACAAAACCTACTATGCCCGCGATGATGCCCACAAAGATGAACTGATGCGAAAACGTTTCAAGAGCAATGCGAAAGTCGACGTTAGCCGTTTCAAAGGACTTGGCGAAATGCCACCTACACAGTTAAAAAAAACCACTATGGATCCGAAAAGCCGTGTACTTCTGCAGGTCTCGGTGCCAAATCGTAAGGATAAATCTGCCAGTAGGAAAACGGCCGCCCTTGTGGAGATCCTAATGGGGCGAAAACCCGAGAAGCGTTACCAATTTATTCAGAATAATGCGGAATTTGTTGAAGAGTTGGATGTTTAGCCAATACCGTGCGCACGGGAAAGATCCTGCAGAAAAAAAAGCCGCTATAGCGCAGGCGAGGGCAACACGTTTTGCCGAAAGGTTATGCCGGCAAAACAGACCCTTTAACAGAAGATAAACAATCCCATAAAGGAAAAAATATGTTCCGGCCTCTAAACCTTGTTTTATTGACAACTCTCATCGTTGTTGCAGGCGCAACGGCATTTGCTCAAATGCCCAAGCCAATAACTGCTGACGATCACGTGGTAGCGACGATCAACGGTAAAACGGTGACTGAACGGGATATCCGCCTGATGCTTCCGCAATATAGCACAGACTTTCGGACTTTGCCCCCGCAAAAAAGAGCACAGCTTATGCGAGATCTAATCTCAAAGCGTCTGTTAGCGCGTGAAGGACAGAAAAAAAAGGTCGACCAAACGCCTCGGTTTAAAGCTCAACGACGTGCATTTATGCTCACCGCACTCGCTCGTGCCACCGTCGAAAGTTATCTGGAAGGTGAGGGAAAAGTCACTGAAAAGGAGGTTCGAGACTTTTATAAAAATAACAAAACAAAATTTATTGATGAGAAAATTAGTGCGCGCCACATACTTCTTAAATCAAAGAAAGAGGCCAAAGCGGTATTAAAAGAAATTAAAGCTGGCGGCGATTTTGCAAAATTAGCCGCTAGCAAATCTATTGGCCCTAGTGGACCGAAGGGCGGAGATCTTGGCAGTTTTAGCCGCGGTCAGATGGTACCGGAATTTGAAAAAACTGCCTTTGCATTAAAAAAAGGGGAAGTTGGGGGGCCCGTAAGAACGCAATTTGGCTATCATATCATAGAAGTAACGGAACGCACTGGAAAAGAGCCAGTGCCAATTGACAAGGTGATACCTCAAATTCGCCAGACATTGATTGGCCAAAAGCTCGAAAACTATATTAAAAAATTGCAGGCTGCCGCAAAAATCGAAATCAAAGACCCTCGCTTTGCTATCTCCGGCGAATAAATTGCTAAAGATAATGCAAGCCGTCAGTTTCGGTAATCTATATCGTCACTGTTTAACATGCGTTTCACCGCTTCCCATTCAACAGTACCCACTGGCCTAAAACTATCTTTTGCATAAAGACTCTGAGATTTCTCAATCGTTTGTCCGATAGTTGCCTGACTGAGTTCCGCCCACTCAGCGCCAGTTTTCTGAAACTCTATTTGCATTCGGCACGCTCGTTCCAATCGATACATATAACACCAGGCCGCCCCAACGCTCTCACCAACCGTCATCAAGCCGTGATTACGCATGATCAAGCAATGAGACGAACCTAGGTCCATCACGATCCGTTGCCGCTCATCAAGGTTCTCCGGCGCGGCGATACCTTCATAGTCATGATACACCACTTCACCTAAAACAGAGAGCTGCATCTGAGATAAGGGTAAAAGACCATTACTTTGGCATGAAACTGCAACGCCAGCATACGTATGAGTATGCAGAGCGCACATCAGCTCGGGACGCGCCATATGCACGGCCGAATGGATGACAAATCCAGCAGGGTTAAAAGTAAACCCATGATTTGGACCAATAATATTGCCGTCCACATCCACCTTAAGTAACGCGGATGCAGTAATTTCGTCATAGCGGATACCATAGGGATTTATTAAAAAATGATCTTCGGACCCCGGCACTCGCGCTGATATATGGTTTGCTAATAGATCGGTCCAACCAAACTTTTCGACGAGCCGGTAACAGGCCGCCAATTCAATTCGGGTTTCCCATTCCGCATCTGAACAGTCATCTGAGCGGCTAAATTCTAAAATTCGGACCACGACGCCCTCCCTCAATTTACACTAAGATTACTGGAGGTTGAAGGAAATACAGATAATTGCAATCGATCGCCTAGTTAAATTGTTGATACTCAAAACCTCTCCAAAAAATCACAGGCCCACAATACTTTAACAAGACCTCAATCCTGCGGAACCATTCCTTTTATATAATCAAGCTTTAATTCGTACCGCAACAGCCGCCCCAAATTCATCACAATCCATGTCACCACCCAAGTCACGGGTACGCCCCTTAGCCAACTGCGTAGACAGCGCTATTTCAATCGCATTAGCTGCGAGGTTAAACGCGGGCTTTTCATGTTTAACTGCTAGCCATGTCAGCATCATTGCGGCAGACACAATCATTGCAGTCGGATTCGCGATATTTTTCCCCGCAATATCTGGAGCCGAGCCATGCGCACACTGGGCAATGCAGTCAGTATGGCTGGCATTGATCGAACCGCCTAGGCCAAGACCGCCAGCTAGTTCAGACGCCAAGTCGGAGAATATATCACCATACATATTAGAACAAATAACCACATCAAAATCCTGTGGCCGGCGAACAATGTGAGCCGCGAAGGCGTCCAATATCACCTCCTCCACTTCAAGTTCAGGATATTTACTCGTCACATCGAGGCAGGCCTCGCGCCAAAGGCCATCGGTGAGCTTCATTACGTTAGCTTTGTGGATAATAGTAACTTTTTTCCGCCGCTGCATGGCGAAGTCGCAACCAGCTACTGCGATATTTGTTGAAGCGGTACGACTAATATTGCGTATTGACTGCGCTAAATCTGGGTTGGCCATAAATTCTCCACCGCCCGCATGCATGTTGCGATCAGCATAAAAGCCTTCCATATTTTCCCGAGCTATCACTATATCCATTTTAGGCACATGGGCGGGTACTCCCTGGCGTGTCTTCGAAGGACGTAGGTTGGCGTGCAGGTGAAGTCCGCGCCTTATAATTCCTGATGGATTAGCATAGGCTTGATGCTCAGGAGGATAGTCCACATTATTGTGTGGCCCAAATAACGCACCATCAGCATCTCGAATTCGCTCAATGACTTCTTCGGGACAGGCATGGCCATATTTTTTTATACCATCGAAGCCTATAAAGTCCTCTTGAAAAGTAAGCCCGAGGCCAAAAGCCTCACTAGTAGCTTCGAGACACCGCTGCCCCTCTGGTACAATTTCCGGACCAATCCCATCACCTTTTACAACCAGTATCCTCATGATTATTTTACTTTCCGTCTAATTAATCTTTGTAATCAGGCTCATCGCGATCAAGCACACGTTTAAGCGCCTCAAAATGATCTGGCGCGCTCGCACGCTCGCCTTTTGTTTGCTCCGCTGTGGAGGAAATTACCTCTTCACTGAGCCTGACCAATGGCTTGCCGGTCGAGAGTGCCAATACTTGGACTTCGCAAGCACGTTCCAGATAATAAAGGTCGTCATAAGTGTGAGCGACACTAACCCCTGTCACTATCACCCCATGACTTCCCATCATAAGTGCGCTTTTATTGCCAAGCTTTGCGGCAAGCCGGTCGCCCTCCTTCACGCTCAAGGCAACACCATTATATTCATCGTCATAAGCAAGCCGACCGTGAAACCGAACTGCCTTTTGTTCACACGGTTCTAATCTACCCTTTTCTAGCAATGTAATAGCTGTCGTATAGGGCTGATGTGTATGCATGGCGCAAACCGCTTGAGGGCAGGCCAAATGGACACGGCTGTGAATATAGAACGCGGTCGGCTCTACATGCCCCTCGCCTTCCAATACGTTACCGTCATAATCAGCCAGTAAAATGTTTGACGCTGTAATTTCTGACCAATGCAAACCCCAACGATTAATCAGAAACTTATTATCGCCAACTGCATAACTGAAATGGTTACATATTCCTTCATGTAAACCATGGCGCACCGCCCAACGAAACGACGATGCCATATCGATTCGTACCTGCTGTCGTTTATGCTTATCAAGCATTGCCATGAATCATTTTCCCCACCCTTTTCAAACTAGCGTGGATTGTACTTGTCCTAGCCTAACCCGCAAGAGAAGCCGTACTCCAATCCAGGCCTTAGATTCGCTAATTATCAAAATTTTTTGCGTACTGGCCCTTGTAAATATTAACCTCAATCCCTTACGGGAAGCGGTTTCGCCTAAGAGATATGGAATTCTTCTATCCAAGCGCTTATGAATTGAGAAAATTATTTGTTCACTAATGAGACGGTAGCTCTCGCATGATTCCACGCTATAGTCGACCGGAAATGACTGCAATCTGGGAACCGGCCAATCGTTTTCGTATTTGGTTTGAAATAGAGGCCCACGCATGTGATGCGCTGGCAAATTTTGATGTAATACCCAAAGAAGCTGCCAAGGCAGTTTGGGAAAAAGGCGACCTGCCTTATACCCCCGAACGCATAGCACGTATCGATGAAATAGAGGCAGAAACTCGCCATGACGTCATCGCCTTCTTGACAGAACTATCCGAGCAAGTCGGAGAAGAGGCACGCTTCGTCCATCAGGGCATGACCTCATCGGATGTACTCGACACTTGTCTTTCCGTACAAATGACGCAGGCTGCGGATTTATTACTGAAAGGTTTGGATAAGTTATTGGTAGCTCTAAAGACCCGTGCCAACGAATTTAAGCACACGGCTTGTATGGGGCGAAGCCACGGTATTCATGCGGAGCCCACGACGTTCGGCCTTAAACTATTGGGCCACTATGCGGAATTTGTCCGGTGCAGGCAACGACTGAAAAATGCACGCACTGAGATTGCAACTTGCGCTATTTCCGGGCCGGTTGGTACATTCGCTAATATCGATCCGTCGGTAGAAGCCCACGTCGCAGGCAAACTAGGGCTAGCTATAGAACCCGTATCCACCCAGATTATTCCGCGCGACCGTCATGCGGCCTTCTTTGCGGCTCTCGGCATCGTCGCCTCGGCTATTGAGCGCTTAGCAACAGAAATTCGTCACTTGCAAAGAACCGAAGTGCGCGAAGCGGAGGAATATTTCTCACCGGGTCAAAAAGGTTCATCTTCAATGCCGCATAAACGCAACCCAGTTTTGACAGAGAACCTTTGCGGTCTCGCTCGACTAGTCCGTAGCACGGTTACGCCGGCGCTTGAAAATGTCGTGCTTTGGCACGAACGGGATATTTCGCATTCTTCCGTTGAACGCGTCATTGCACCGGATGCTACCGTTGGGCTCGACTTCGCAATCTCACGTTTAGCAGGGGTTATAGAAAAGCTTGTAGTCTATGAAGACGCTTTGAGACAGAATCTTGAAAAACTGGGCGGTCTTCATAATTCGCAAAGGGTATTGTTAGCCTTAACACAAAAAGGCATGAGCCGCGAAGACGCCTATCGGCTGGTCCAACGCAATGCAATGGAAGTCTGGAAAGGTAATGGCGCGTTTCTAAATCTCCTTAAAGGCGAAAAGGAAATCGCAGACTATCTCGCAAATGATGAACTTGAGGTGCTATTCGATCTTGGATACCACACCAAACATGTGGAGACGATTTTTAGCCGCGTTCTCGAAGATAACTAGACATTGGCTTATCGCATACGCGGCCTTCGCAGCCGTATTTTGCGTTCAATCTTCCTATTCCCAGGAGCAACAGAATGCTCAAAAACAACGGGAAGAGGAAAAAGACCCGCTAGCCAATCTTGACCCGACTTTGAGACGCGCCGTTGAGCGTGACCCACTGACGCTTATCCGTATCGCTGCATTGGGATTGAAAGATCCTGCGGAACAAGGCGAGGCGCTTACCGGCTTAGTAGCGGCTTTTCTCAAACGCAATAAACCGGACGATGCCGCGATTGAACTAAAATCTATTGAGGATAAGTTATGGCTCGCCCGAGCCCTGCTCCACGTTTCAGACTACGAAAAAAGACAAGGACGACTGCAAAATTCAAAAGCTACTCTGGAGCGTGCACTAAAATTGGCCAGTGGAAAACAAATTGAACGTGACGGTGGTGAAACTATAAAACGTCTCTCAGGCCGATACCTGGCTCTAAAAAGCTACGAGAATGCCACAACTACAGCACTTTTAATTCCCGATCGCTTTGAGCGTGTGGACGCCCTCCTCCGAATTGCCAAAACCATGCAGGATGCAAACGCCAAAGCGCTAAGAAAAGATGTACAAAAGGTTTTAGCTCTCACCTTCCGCATTACGAAATCGATTAAGCCCGATACCAAGGATACTATAAATACGCATATTCGCATCGCAGAGTTTCAGGCAAGCGCCGGTGATCGCAAGGGATCACGCAAAACATTGGTTGTTGCGGAAGAAATTTTAAAGAAAACAACCTTCGATGGGCGCCATACACTGCGAGCTGATTTGGCAGCTGCCCTGGTTTTACTAAACGATCGCATCGCAGCTCAAGAAATCCTCCGCAGCATGCCAGATTCCACACACAAATCCAAAACTATCGCGTCTATCGCACGCGCATCCGCTCAAAGCGGTAACCTAGAAGCCGCAGTTTCTCTATTCGCACTAGCATTTCAAGAAGCTGAAACAATTAATAGCAATGATAAAAAATATGATGCAATCACTCATCTAATCACGGAACAATCAAAAGTAGGCCGCCTCGCGGATGCCTTTAGGAATGCTGGCTTTATTAGCGACCGTCGTCGTCAGTCAGACGCATTGCTTAAAATGGGTAAGGTGCTACTCCAAAAACAAAAGATGAAGGAGGCGATTAAACTCGTAGATTATATTCCCCACGTGGGGACACGAACTCAAATATTTGCGCCAGTGGCGCTATTCTATGGGGAAAAAGGAGACCGAGCAAAAGCAAGCGCTTTGTTAGCGCGCGCAATGGAACCGACTAGGGTTAATGCAAAACCGCAAGAACTCGCGAAAGCGCTTCCTATGATTATAGATGTGCAGACGCGGGCCGGGTTAGTTTCAATGAATGAGACCTTATTTTACCGCATTAAGAAACAGCTTGATCAGTTGCCGGATGATCCCGCCAGAATTCTAGTTCTCACTGGTATAGCCATTGCCGATGCTAGGGTCCATCGTCAAGAAGCGGCTCTTCGATCACTTGCAGCTGCATGGCGAATTTCTTGGCTGAATCGCGAGAACCCAAAATACCCGGAAATTTTGACCAATCTGATGCGCGCGCAAATCGAGGTAGGCGAATTACTCCAAGCATTCGACACCGCAGCACGGGTACCTGAGAGCCTTACACTGAAAAAGCCCACCGGCCAACTGGAGGCAAACCTAAATGCGCGTAATCAAGCCCTGCAACGGGTTGCCGTAGCGGCAGCACAACAAGGGAAACAGCGGCTCTCTCTCCGTGCAGTACGTCGCATTCGAAATTCTGGCGCGCGTGCCCGGGTTTACTCAGCGATCGCCCAAGCTTTCCCGACCAGAATCCCTGCAAAGACCAAGGAACTAGTCAGGAAACAGAAAGATGACAAAAAGGTCAAAACACTCGGAACAACAGCGAATAAAGGCACCGAGAGTAAATTTAAAGGAAACAACAAAGTTAGAGATGGAAAAGAAACTCCCGGAAAACCCCCTTCTTCGAGACCTGGCACCCCGGACGCGACCGCCCCTCTGCCAAAGTAGAAAAGAGATCAAGCAACCTTGGTATTAATTGGTGAGTACTACTCTCCACGAAACTGGCTTTATGCAGGAATGCATCCATTTCCATCTGCACTATTTTTTCTAATGTAAATGCCTTTACCCTTCAAATAACAAAACCTTGCACAAAACATCTTCGTCGCCTGGCTCATCAAAGTCAGATACCACAACCTGTTTTGCGTAAACTTCTGCGCCGCAGCCCACTAACCTAATAATTTATTACGTCGTACCGTAACCTTAAACTGTATTTCTAGATGTTGTTGGAATTTGGCGTCAAAAGCTTTTTACCGATCATCTAGCGATATGATTGCCGTTCTCCGAAGCAGTTAAAATCAAGTATATTTTTTTATGACCATTGAGGGTAACTTGCTCTACCAAGTTTTCCAGTATTGCGCCGTTCTCTTTCAGCAACTAAACATTATATCCGCGGCGCCAGTAAAAATTATCCGCATATGCCAGCCTTTATAGCCCACACAGATGTGTACACTTATAATTTTACGTCGACCTAAAAAAGATTGGCCAGTTCTAATCGCGGCTAATCGTGACGAAATGAAATCTCGATTGTGGGACCCACCAGCTCGGCATTGGCCTGATCGGCCCGATACGGTGGCCGGCCGCGATCGCTCGCAGGTGGCAGCTGGCTTGGGCACAATGATCATGGAATAGTAGCGGCAATCTTAAATCGCCACGGCACCCTTGGTCCTGCAAACGATAAACGCAGCCGTGGCGAATTAGTTCTCGATGCGCTTGAACATGCGAATGCTAGCGATGCAGCCGAGGCATTGTGCGAATTGAACACGGCCGCCTATCGAAGTTTCAACTTAATTATTGCCGATAATAGAGAGGCTTGGTGGATTTCTAATCCAGGGGGTACGGCCAAAGTAAAGGTAACCCCCATCCCAGATGGAATTTCGATGTTCACCAGCTATGATATAAATGACACCAAAAGCGCACGCATAGCGCATTATTTACCGCAGTTCGAGAACGCAATGATACCCGATCCCGATAAAAACAACTGGCAGGGCTGGTGCGATATTCTAGGGAATAGAGCACTTGGCGATGTAAACGATCCTACAAGCGCCATGTGTATTGACGGGTATGGTGATTATGGAACCGTATCTAGCAGCTTAGTTGCTATTGCTAGGCCAGAGAAACGAAGTGGGCGAGAAAGTCCCGATAAGTGGCTCTTCGCTTCAGGTCCAGCAAGGCAACACCAGTTTACCCCAATAAACTTATGAGAATGATTTGTTAGAATATCTGAAACCCCAATTGGGAAAGTAATTATGGACCGAATTCGTTATCAGCCATGCGAACTACCCCCAAACGCTAACGCATTACGCACTGAAGTTCGTGAATTTCTTAATAGGGAGTTCGCAGACAGTCCTCCGTCGGACCGCGCAAATAGTTGGAGCGACGGCGATGCGGAATTCAGCAAAAAAATTGGTGCCCGCGGTTGGATTGGGATGACATGGCCCAAAAAATATGGCGGACACGAACGAAGTATACTGGAACGCTATGTCGTGCAGGAAGAACTGCTTGCGGCCGGAGCGCCAATTGCACTACACCACATAGCCGATCGTCAAAGCGGACCTTTACTGATGCGTTTTGGCAGCAAAGCTCAATGTCTCAATATTCTACCACGTGTTACTAAAGGCGAATGTTACTTTTGTATTGGCATGAGCGAACCCGATACGGGTTCCGACCTCGCTGCAGTTCGAACCAAAGCAGAAAAAGTGGATGGCGGTTACCTAGTTAATGGTTCTAAAATTTGGACCTCTCAGGCGCATATGGTTCATTTCATGATTGGCCTATTTCGTACCGATCCGAAAGCAGAGAAGCATTCGGGCCTGTCGCAATTCCTCGTCGACCTTAAAAACACCGATGGAATAGAAATTCGACCAGTAATTAATTTGGCCGGCCGTCACGATTTCAATCAGGTGTTTTTCGAAGATGTTTTTTTACCCGAGGACGCCCTAATTGGCGAAGAAAATGAAGGCTGGAAGCAAGTTTTGACCGAACTTACTTTTGAGCGCTCTGGTCCGGAACGATACATGTCTAGCCAATTACTAATGGAGAGTATCACCCGAGAGGCTACACAAAATCCAGGCGAGAGAGCTGCGGTTGAAATTGGCAAAATGGTCGCGAATTTAGCCAGCCTCCGCCAAATGTCATTATCAGTTGCTAGCATGCAGCAAAATGGAGAAGACCCCGAAATTGAAGGGTCTTTAGTAAAAGAAATAGGCGTCAACTTCGAACAATCCATTCCGCGCATAGCACATGAATTGTTTGGCGTAGAGGCAGGCCTAGAGAACGGCTCGGAGTTTGAAAAAACCTATGCCGAAATTAATATGGGAGCGCCATCCTTTTCACTGCGCGGCGGCACGCGAGAAGTGTTGCGAGGCATCATTGCCAGAAGAATGGGCATTCGATGAGCGAGCTTACTGAGATTCTTAAAGAGACCGTCCACCGCTTATTCAGCGAATTGGTCACGCGAAAATTACAGGAAAACGCCGAGGTCGGTAAATGGCCAGATGGTCTCTGGGACACTATTGCAGAGAATGGACTTATTCATCCACTAGTAAGCGACAAAAACGGCGGCGCTGGCGCAAGTTTCAGCGATACTTATGAAATTATATTCGCGGCTGGCTATCACGCCGCTCCACTCCCTCTTCCCGAAACAATATTGGCTAGTTGGTTAGCTGATATCTCTGGAATCCAAATTCCCAAAGGTCCACTAACTGTCTTGGAAAGCCGTAATAATTCGCCACTCAAAATTAGGCAAGATACAGGCGGCTGGTCTATGACAGGAACCGCACCACGCACCCCCTGGGGCAAAAGCGCCAAGTATCTAGTTACAGTAGCAGACGCTGGTGGCGAACTGCGTGTTGCCATTCTCGAAGAGAATTCAGGAGAAATTACATCCGATACTAATATGGCCAGAGAGCCACGCGATCTTATTCACCTAGACCAAACTCCCGTTGCTGCAGTTAGTAATCCTTTGGGATATGAATTCACTCGCGATACCATTCGACTATACGGTGCATTATTTCGATCTGCACAATTGACAGGCGCCGTGCAACGCGTCCTGGACATTTCGACAAAATACGCATTAGAACGTGAAGCGTTTGGACGTACTATTTCAAAATTTCAAGCTATTCAGCATCAATTGGCTAGTTTGGCTGCACATACCGCTCAAGCAACAATGGCTACAGAAACAGCATTCCGCGCGGCAGACCGTGGGGACGCAAGGTTTGAAATAGCGGTAGCAAAAATTATAGCTGGACAAACCGCAACCCAAGCCGCTGAGACCGGCCATCAAGTTCATGCCGCAATTGGTTTCACTTACGAGCATATTCTTAACTTTTTTACCCGCCGCCTTTGGAGCTGGCGTGCCGAATATGGCTCCGATAGCCAATGGGCAGAAGAACTTGGGCGCCGCGCCGCAGGACGTGGAGCGGAAATGCTTTGGAGTGATCTTACTGAGCAGCAGGTGTAATGATTACCGAATCATTTAAAGATTTAGCATAATTAGCTTAACAATAATCGCTATAGACCAGTGGACGAAATAATTATCCTAAAAACACTATTGAAACTGATGGCCGTTCCATAAAAAAAAGGCTAAGCCTAGAGAGTTTTGCAGGCTCTTATTTTATTCAAGCAATAACAATTAGTTAAATATAATTTTTTAATGTTGGATTAGCAATATATAGACATTAATTAGCTTTTGAGGTCAGTCTTTAACATCGCTTGGGAGCGTTGAGATTCGTTCATATGCTGTGAAAATAGCGATTGAAGCGATTTGATTTGTTGTCTCGCGTGGCAATGCTATATCAAAGTTAAAGTGCTAAAGAAGGATTGGGTTATCCGGAGTACGAACAGATGTCACGCCGTCGCAAGATCTATGAAGGCAAGGCTAAAATACTATACCAGGGTCCTGAGCCAGGTACAATCGTACAATATTTCAAAGACGATGCTACGGCCTTCAATAATGAGAAAAAGGGCACCATCTTAGGTAAAGGTGTCCTGAACAACCGGATTTCCGAATTTCTCATGCTGCGGCTTGCAGAAATTGGGGTGCCAACCCATTTTGTCCGTCGCCTAAATATGCGCGAACAGCTAGTCTATAAGGCGGAAATTATCCCAGTGGAAGTAGTCGTTCGCAACATCGCTGCAGGCCAATTTACCGAGCGTTTTCAAGTGAAAGAAGGCACGCCCCTCCCTCGCTCCATCGTAGAGTTTTATTACAAAGCTGACGAGCTAGGGGACCCAATAGTTTCGGAAGAACACATCACGTCCTTTGGTTGGGCAACCCCCAAAGATATTGATGAAATGATGGCCTTAGCACTTCGGATTAATGATTATATGTCCGGCCTTTTTGCAGGTATCGGGCTAAAGTTGGTCGATTTTAAGCTTGAGTTTGGACATTTATTTGAAGAAAACGGAGAGGCTCGTGTCGTTCTCGCAGATGAAATCAGTCCCGACTCTTGCCGTCTTTGGGATATTAAGACTAATGATAAAATGGACAAGGATCGGTTTCGACACGATTTAGGGAGTGTAGAGGAAGCCTATCAGGAAGTTGCCCGTAGGCTCGGTATTCTGACGGAAACAGGTGACGGTGACATGCCAACCACCGAAAAAGCTAAATAGAGGTATCTACATTGAAAGTACGCGTCCAGGTCATGTTGAAAAATGGGGTTCTTGATCCTCAAGGCAAAGCCATCGAACATTCCTTAACATCACTCGGTTTTACCGATATCGGCGAAGTACGGATGGGTAAAGTTATCGAAATTGATATCACTGAAACCAAAGCTGAAAAAGCGCATTCGCAAGCAACCGAAATGTGCGAAAAGCTTCTCGCAAATACGGTGATAGAGCGATACGAAATCCAACTGGAGGACGGCTCTCATTGAAATCCGCCGTCATAGTATTCCCAGGTTCTAATTGCGATCGTGATGCTGCTGTAGCACTTAAAAATACTACCGGCCGATCGCCTACTATGGTTTGGCACAACGATAATGAATTACCAAAAGTAGATTTAATTGTTGTCCCTGGTGGATTTTCGTACGGCGACTATCTGCGCGCCGGCGCCATGGCGGGGAATTCACCGGTGATGCGAGAGGTCGTAGCACATGCCAAAAGCGGCACTCCAGTTCTGGGTATTTGCAACGGATTCCAGGTGCTAACAGAAACGGGACTTTTGCCGGGTGCTCTGATCCGTAACGCTGGCCTTACGTTTGTCTGCAAATCCGTTTCACTGAGCGTTGAAACTACTAATAGCATTTTTACAACCGGCTATGACAAGTCAAACCTAATAACTATCCCCATCGCCCATCATGACGGTAATTATTTCGCTAGCAACGATACGCTGGAGCTATTGGAAAACGAAGATAGGATCGCTTTTCGATATTCGAGCGACAACCCCAATGGCTCGCAGCGCAATATTGCCGGTATTTTGAATGAAGAGCGTAACGTCCTGGGCATGATGCCCCATCCGGAAAGAGCCGTGGATGCGCAACACGGCAGCACTGACGGTATCACTATGTTTGCGACCCTAACAGAGCAGTTAGCATAATGGTCGAGACGCCGATAATTACCGATGAATTAATCGCCGAACACGGCTTCACTAAAGATGAATATAAGACCGTATTGGCCATAATGGGCCGCGTACCTAGTTTTACCGAACTTGGTATTTTCTCGGTGATGTGGTCCGAACATTGTTCTTACAAATCTTCAAAGAAATGGCTCAAAACCCTACCAACTGATGGCCCGCAAGTCATCCAGGGACCTGGAGAAAATGCAGGCGTAGTAGATATTGGGGATGGCAAAGCCGCCATATTCAAAATTGAAAGCCACAATCACCCCAGTTTCATCGAACCCTATCAAGGAGCCGCTACTGGCGTCGGCGGAATTCTGAGAGACGTTTTTACCATGGGCGCCCGCCCAGTTGCCAACCTCAATGCGCTACGTTTCGGAAGTCCTAACCATCCAAAAACTCGGCATCTTATTTCAGGGGTGGTAGGAGGAATTGGTGGGTATGGCAACTGTATCGGGGTTCCAACCATCGGCGGAGAGGTCAACTTTCATCCTGCCTATAACGGTAATATTTTGGTAAATGCAATGACAGTTGGCTTGGCTGATACTGATAAAATTTTCTATTCTGCAGCCGCGGGAAACGGTAATGCGGTGGTGTATGTGGGCTCGAAAACCGGCCGTGATGGCATCCACGGTGCGACGATGGCATCTGCTGAGTTTTCCGACGATTCAGAAGAAAAGCGTCCCACGGTCCAAGTGGGAGATCCTTTTACGGAAAAACTATTACTGGAGGCCTGCTTAGAGCTAATGGCGACTGATGCAATCGTTGCTATCCAAGATATGGGCGCAGCCGGCCTTACCTCTTCATCTGTCGAAATGGCCTCAAAAGGCGGCGTTGGTGTCGAACTCGATCTTGACCTTGTCCCTGCGCGTGAGACCGCTATGACCGCTTATGAGTTGATGTTGTCGGAAAGCCAAGAGCGCATGCTGATGGTGCTTAAGCCAAATTCCGAGAAAATGGCCCAAGCGATTTTAGATAAATGGGAATTGGATTTCGCCATAATTGGGAAAATTACTGATACCGGCAATTTAGTGTTGAAGATGCATGGCGAAATTATGGCTGATATCCCAGTTGATCCGCTTGTGGAGAACGCCCCGGAATATGATCGTCCCTGGGAAAAAACGCCGGAGGCACCAAAAATTCAAGCGAGGGAATTATCCCCTCCCGAAAATCTAGAAGATGTGCTGCTAGAATTAATTTCCACGCCAGATTCCGCATCGAAACGATGGATCTGGGAACAATACGACCATATGGTTATGGCCGATACTGTTGCAGGACCCGGAGGAGATTCTGCCGTTGTACGTGTTCACGGCACAAACCGTGGACTTGCTGTTACTACTGATTGTACACCCCGCTACTGCGCTGCCGCCCCTGAAACTGGTGGCCGACAGGCCGCAGCGGAAGCGTGGCGTAATCTTACGGCAGTTGGAGCTAAACCCCTAGCATTGACTAATAATCTCAATTTCGGCAACCCGGAACGCCCCGTCATAATGGGCCAGGTAGTTGGTTGTATTGCCGGGATTAGTGATGCAGGACGCGTACTCGACTTCCCTGTCGTCTCTGGAAATGTCTCGCTCTACAACGAGACAAACGGAGAAGCGATATTACCGACACCGGTCATAGGTGGGGTGGGGTTGATTGATAATCTCGATCGCACCGCAAATTGCGCATTCAAAGCGGAAGGAGACACGATCATTTTGATCGGAGATACCACCGGCTGGCTCGGCGCATCGCTTTATTTGCGAGAAGTTGAAGGCAGGGAAGTCGGCGCACCACCGCCGGTAGACCTCACCACTGAACGCAAAAACGGTGATTTTGTGCGGTACCTAATATCGGACGGACAAATAGATACTTGCCATGATATTTCTGATGGCGGTCTCCTTTTGGCACTCGCTGAAATGGCCATAGCCGGCGAAATTGGAGCGAACATTAAATCTCCAGAAATCGATATTCCCCTGTTTGCGTGGGCCTTTGGCGAGGATCAAGCGCGCTATGTGATTACCTCAAAGCAGTCAGAGGCAATATTAGGCTCGGCTAAATCCGTCGGTATTTCGGCAGCCGTTATTGGTACTGTCGGTGGATCAGCATTGACACTCGGTGATAGCATCTCCATATCCGTGTTGGACCTTGCCAACCGTCATCGAAGCTGGCTACCTAACTATATGGCGAATGCTGGTGAATAAGGGGAGATAAAACATGGCGATGGCCGCAAATGAGATCGAAACTTTGATCAAAGAGGCGCTGCCGGACGCCGACGTCAAAATAAACGATTTGCGCGGCGACGGCGACCACTATGCAGCATTCGTAACCTCTGCTTCCTTTAAAGGGAAAAACCGCGTCCAGCAACACCAAATGGTGTATAATGCCCTACGCGGACGCATGGGTAATGAGCTGCACGCACTTGCCCTACAAACAGCTATTCCCGAAGGCGTCTGATCAAGCTATCTTTGGTTCAAACGAATATAAATTTAAAGGATGTTCCCATGTCAGAGAGCCCCATAACTGAACGTATCCAGCAGGAAGTGAATGACAATGATATTGTTTTGTTCATGAAAGGCAGCCCGGTATTCCCCCAATGCGGCTTTTCGGCTGCGGTTGTGCAAGTACTAAGTGAACTCAATGTCAAATTTAAGGGTATCGATGTACTTGAAGACCCTTCGGTTCGCCAAGGGATCAAAGAATTTAGTAACTGGCCAACCATTCCACAGCTTTATGTCAAAGGCGAGTTTATTGGTGGCTGCGACATAATACGCGAGATGCACGATACTGGCGAACTTCAAACGCTGATTAGTGACAAAGGCATTGAAGTCGAACAATCCTAAACCAGACAAAGAGTAAGTCAAAAAGTCACGACTCAACTTTGAGGGTGCCTTTTCTCTTGTTTGCCAAGCCTCTATCGCGAATAGAATTCGATCACGAGATTCGGTTCCATCAAGACTGGATAGGGTACATCCTCAAATTTCGGGGCACGCACAAACTGCGCTGCCATTTTACGCGTATCCACCGCAACATAGTCGATAAATTCTCGCTCCACCGATTCAATCGCCTGTAAAACCATGGAAATTTCTCGGCTCTTCGCTTTAACTTCTATTATGTCACCATCCTGCACTTGATAGGAAGGAATGTTGACGCGCTTACCATTCACCATGATGTGGCCATGATTAATAAATTGGCGTGCAGAGAAGACAGTCGGCACGAACTTAGCGCGATAAACAACCGCGTCTAAGCGGCGTTCCAAAAGCTCAATGAGATTCTCGGATGTGTCTCCCTTACGTTTAGATGCTTCCAGATAATAGCGACGGAATTTCTTCTCTCCAATATTGCCGTAGTAGCCCTTAAGCTTTTGCTTAGCCATGAGCTGTGTGCCAAAATCAGACGGTTTCTTACGGCGCTGGCCATGCTGGCCTGGACCATATTCACGATTATTAAAGGGGCTGCGCGGACGTCCCCAAAGGTTGACGCCTAAACGGCGGTCAATCTTATACTTTGCGCGGATTCGTTTACTCATCGATCTTTACCCTGGTTTACCCGGTGTTATACATATTTCCAGTCAGCCGATCCGCATCGGCGGGGCAAGATACTATTTGATCGTACCCACGTTACCGGAAGGGCGGGACTATAGGGTAAATCTCACTTGAGTCAATCGAAAGTAACTGGCAAACAGGCCATATTGACAATCCCCATAGCAACGCCAAAATCTCCACTAAAAAGGAGTCCCGAATGACCATCGAATATCTTGAACATATAAACATCCATACGGAAAAAATGGAAAGTTTGATAGAGTATTACGAGGATGTACTTGGGATGCATCACGGCAAACGCCCAGATTTTGGCAGGGCTGGCGCATGGCTTTTCGTGGGTGATATACCAGTCGTTCACCTAGTCAAACGCGACAAATTGAAAACGGGCGGCGAACCCCGTATTGAGCATTATGCAATGCGTTGCACAGGGCTGGCCGACACAATTAACACTCTTCGTAAAACAAAAAACGCGTATTGGGCAAACTACATTCCTGAAACCGACGTTGTACAAGTCCACACCTATGACCCGGACGGTAACCACATTGAATTAGCATTTCCCGGCGACGAGCGGGACGATGACATCAATTTGGATGCATATAACGGCAAATAAAATACATTAGCCTTTGATTTCTGCCATAACTTCCAAAGTGCGTTGCGCCTTATAAACAATAGGATAATCGATAAAATAGCCGTCCAATTGGATCGCCGAAGAACCAGCTTTCTCGGCCTCTTCAAATGCCGCCACCACTTTCTCGGCAAAGGCTATTTCGTCTTTCGTCGGCGTGAATACACGATTGACCACCTCCACTTGAGGAGGATAAATACACATCTTGCCCTGGAAGCCCATTTGACGGGCTAAGCGAGTTGATTTTTCTAAATTTTTCATGTCTTTAATGTGAATCCAAACCGTATCGAACGGTGGCTCAAGATCGTTAGCGCGCGATTGCAGAACCATCTCTGCCCGCGCCTCGCTCAGCTCAGTCTCCTCTAAAGTCCATTCCATGTTCATATCCAGGGTATAATCGCCTGCCCCATACGCCAGCCGCCGAACCCGCGTCCCACTTCCTGCAATTGAGGCAAGATTTGCGATCCCCTTACCAGTCTCGATTATCGGAATAAGGTCAATCTTTCCTTTTTCCATGCCGGAAGCGACTTCCAAATTCCCAATCAACCAATCCACCGTGTGCAATTGATCAGCCGTCTCCACCATCGGCAAGATAATTCCATCGAGCCATGGGCCGATAATTTCGGTCAAATCTCCAAAGCAAAATTCTGTATGATGCGCGTTGACACGCACATACCCTTTGTTATTACGCGGTTTCTTTAAAGCTTCTACAACAGTCGCTCGGGCTCCAACCTTCTCAGCGTTGGCAACCGCATCCTCCAAATCAAGAATGACAGCGTCAGAGCCGCACTCGAAAACTTTGTCTACTTTGCGTGGATGGTTACCTGGTGCGAACAGAAAACTACGATACGGCATGGTGCCTCTCTAAATAATACACTAATTTTGCAAGTGATCATGCCAGAGCCGTCTCGGCCGAACAATAGCTAGACAAATGACCTGGCCCCACCTATGCCTTGCACATCTAGAAACCCTATGATCTATCCACTCTAAGTTTTCCGAGATGCAAAATCCGACCAAGAGAGATGCGATTCTGCCGGTCAGCGTTATGCTATGTATGCATTCGCTTATCGCGCTTTGTGTTTTTGTCATTCCGGTTATGGCTCCAGAAATTGATATGGATGCCCAGGAGATCAGTCTTTTCGTGGCAGTTCTTTATCTCTCCTCGACAATTTTCACGCCATTTTCGGGGCCCTTTACGGGCCGCTTCGGCCCCATGCGCATGATGCAGGCTTGCGTATTAGCAAGTTCAATAGGTGTTGCACTCTGTTGTTTGGGCGACGTGGTGTTCATGTTCGGCGGTGCCGCGTGTATTGGCCTTAGCCTTGGTCTTGCAACACCCGCAGCTTCAGATATTTTGCTGCGTTACTCACCAAGCTCTATCCGTAGCCTAATTTTCTCAATTAAGCAGGCAGCGGTACCTCTCGGGAACCTAATCGCAGGCTTACTAGTTCTGCTCGCCGTAATTATTGGGTGGCAATACGCCCTGCTAATTATCGTGATGGTAGGCATTTCCATGGCTTTCGTTTTTCAGCCATTCCAAAACACGTGGGACGAAGGCCGCGATACAGCCAGTCATGTGGCCTTTACATGGCAAAGTTTCATTACTGGTGCCCGCACATTAGTTGGGAACATGCCCTTACGCTGGCTCGCCATATCGTCATTTGCATTTGTGCTGCTGCAAATAGCTTCTGCGTCCTATTTAGTCACTTATATGGTACAACATGTTGGCCTTACGCATGAAATCGCCGGAATAATTTACGCCATAGCTTTCTCTGGTAGCTTTGTGGCTCGTATTCTATTCGGTGTCGTTGCAGATAATTACATACCTCCCTTGAAAACACTTGGGCTGCTCGGGATCATTATGGGAGTAGCAAGCTACGGTATTGCGCAATACGATACTAGTTGGCCTCTGTGGTTAACCGGCCTTATGATTTTTCTATTAGCCGCAACCGCAGCTGGTTGGAACGGCGTCTATATCGCTGAAGTCGCCACTCGAGCACCCAAGGGACAAGTCGCTAATGTGATGGGGATGTCGCTCGTTGTCACCTATTGCGGATGTATCCTGACGCCAATTGTCTTCGGGTCGATACTCACTTTTACTTCTAATGATTTCCCAATTGCTTATTCTCTTTTCGCCATCCCAGCCATATTGGTAGGGTTCAAACTTTTAATATTACCGGGAGATTAGAAATAACTTGGCCCTGGCTCTATTCGCCAAGTATGTTTTTACTGAGATGACCAAACTCATCATTCAAATTCCGTGTTTCAACGAAGAAGACGCCTTGCCTGCAACGCTGAGTGCATTGCCTCGGAAAATTCCTGGTATTGATGTCATTGAGAGATTGATTGTCGATGATGGCAGTACAGATAAAACAATCGAGATTGCGGAAGCCTATGGCGTTGAACATATAGTAAAGCTTCCACAGAACTTCGGCCTTGCACGGGCATTCATGGCCGGCATCGAAAAAGCCCTCGATGCCGGGGCAGATGTTATCGTTAACACCGATGCAGATAACCAGTATTGCGCCGACGATATCGTAACATTGATCGCCCCCGTCCTTTCATGTCATGCAGAAATCGTTATTGGCACACGACCCATTAACGACATAGATCACTTCTCTCCTATTAAGAAGTTCCTACAGCGTTTTGGGAGTTGGGTAGTCCGGAATATCAGTGGCACAAATATTACTGACGCCCCTAGCGGCTTTCGTGCTTTCTCAGCTGAGGCCGCCATGCGATTGAACGTATTTTCAGACTTCACTTATACTCTGGAAACCATTATTGAAGCCGGCCAGCGAGGCATTTCCATCATCTCAGTCCCGATAAGAACCAACGCGCCGCTAAGAGAATCACGGCTGATCAAAAATATCCCAAGCTATATTTTGCGTTCAATCCTTACAATTTTACGAATTTATTTATATTACCAACCCCTAAAAATGTTTGTCATTCTGGGATCCGTCCCATTTACGGTCGGGGTTTTATTAGGTGCACGTTATCTTTTTTTGTTCTTTGAAGGCACTACACGCGCCCACACTCCAAGTCTTATTTTAGCGGCTATTTTAGCCCTAACGGGAATTTTACTATGGATGTCGGGCCTTATTGGAGATTTACAATCCGTTAACAGAAAACTTTTAGAGGACATTCAACTAAACCAAAGACGCAAACGATATAATGCGTATCGAATTCAACACGACCGCTAACCCACCTCCCTAAACTGCTCAGAACTCAATGCGAATAACAATTACAGCAATAATCAGCTTAGCAATTCTTGGCGTTATCTATTGGCAAATAGATTTAGGTAGTCTTAGAAGAGCCTTATCGATGGCCGACTGGCGATATTTTGGCCTTGCGGTGATTTTAACTTTTCCCCTAACTGCGATGAGCGCCTGGAGGCTCAGTTTTCTCGCACCGGCCCAGGCTAAGCTTTCATATTTCCAAAGTCTGAACTTGACCTTAATGGCTAGCGTTTTAAACGTAATACTGCCTTCTAAACTAGGCGATTTAGCACGCTTTTATGCACTCACGCGGAAAGGTCATTTGCGGCCTGCGAACGCGCTTACGTTGGTGGTTTTTGAAAAAGCATGGGATGTCTTAGCGCTTCTTTTCTGGTGTTCGCTTGGTCTCGTTATTATCGCTAGCACTAGCACTTTTTACTGGCTTGTCTCCGTTGCTGTTTTGATTGTTGCCTTCGTCGGGGTATTAATGGTGTCATCATTTACCTTTGCAGAGGTCTGCTTTTCCACTGCAATTAGTTTAGCCCCAGGTCATCTACCCGATAAAATTGCCACCCTGCAAGAAGCGTGGCTTGATACATTGGTCCAATTTTGGTCGGATAAGCGAAATGCTGCGATTGTCATCATTGGATCAGTCATTTTATGGCTACTACATATCTGCCAAATTTGGCTTTTCGTATTTGCCTTAAACCACACCATCCCATTTGCCTCCAACGCGGCCATGGCATCGCTCTCAATTTTTGTTGGACTACTACCTTTCACCTTTGCCGGTATAGGCACTCGGGATGTAGCGCTTATTTTCTTTTATCAGCCTTTTCTAGCAGCCCCTGTCGCAGCTGCGCTCGGTTTATTCTGTACACTCCGATACTTACTGCCTGCATTGATCGGGTTACCGTTTCTCGGTCAATATCTTGCAACAGCGCGACGCATTAAAAATGAAAACGACAACAAATATGGTGTCAGCTGAAACCCATGAGCTTTTTATCCGAACGGCTACGCGAATTGGTGAACGTCGATAATCGCAGCGCTTATGTAACCGGATTAATTTTAGCACTTGGATATGCCACCATTCCGCCCGCGGAAGCACTCAGTCTCGCGTTCGAAACCCCTTTCACCATCCAAGACGATGCCCGTCAGTTTTTATTCTGGATGCAACAATGGCGCGACCCCAACGCTTTCGTGGATGACCCAATAGCGGAGTACTTCCGTACTGTAACGCCCTATGGTTTTAAGGCGATATATTGGCTACTGAACTTACTAGGCTTGCCCCCCTTCACTGCTAATAAACTTTTACCGCTCCCACTTTTTCTTATCACAGCCTACTATAGCTATCGGATTACATGGACACTCTATCCTGTTGCGGCCGTTTCCATTGCGGCAAGTTGGCTAACCTGTTTTTTTTTATCGTTGATTGATCAATCCTTACTCAGCGCCGTGCCACGTGCATTCGCCGTCCCCCTTTTCTTGTGGTTCCTATTTGCTCTCATGCAAAAACACCCTTGGACCACTGCAGCAGCATGTGCGCTACAAGGCTTATTCTATCCATTAATAGCGCTGGTATCAGCTGGCGTTCTGTGTATGTCGATCTTTAAATGGAAAAATAATCGTCCGGAATTTGCGCTACGAAATGCAACGCTTATGCCTGTGGTGGCAGGTTTAATAGCAATTTTCTGCGCGCTTCTTCCCTACTTGCTCAATACGGGAGGATACGGACCAATCATAAACAGTATAGAAGCATTGCGCGATCCCGCTCTTCAGGAGGGTGGCCGGTCGGCATTTTTCTTAAACGGCTTCATCGAAACATATTTATGCGGTGCACGTGCCGGGTTTCTGCCGGTAGAATGGGGATGCGGTGAAGCGTTCCGGCTAAACTTAGCATTTGCTCCCCTTCTCGCAGGCATCCTATTGGTGTTTGCGATTGGCGTACCTATCGTTTTAATATTCAAGGCAACAGGCATGGACGGCAATCTAGATCAGCGCGTTTCAATTTTACTTGTTGTCGTTGTATCTAGTGTATTGGGTTACCTGGCAGCACATTTATTTCTTTTTGAGCTCCATCTTCCAAGCCGGTATTCACAACATCCCCTTCGCGCAACCTCGTGGATTGGCGCAGCACTTTTAGCCGGACCCGGTTTAATAAAGCTCGGGAAGACCTTTGCTAACAAGAGCCGCCTGCAGAGCAGGAGCATCACGGTAATTACTATCACGATAGCCACAGCATTTTTTATATTGCCCTTACCCTTAGGACCAAGTCCGTATGCGAATTATGTCACGGGCAAACACCCTCAACTTTATGCCTATCTGCGGGCAGCTCCGAAAAATATAACTATCGCATCCTTAGCGATTGAAGCCGATAACATTCCCAGTTTTAGCGCACGATCCGTTCAAGGTGCACGGGAATATGCCATTCCGTACGCAACCGGTTACATAACGCCATTAAAACAAAAAACGAAAGCGCTAATCCGTGCGCAATATGCGTCAAACCCGGCACCGCTTACTCGATACATCGAGCATTACCGTCCATCCTATATCTTAGTGAACCGCTCAATGTTTGCACCTCTTGCTATTAAGTCTCAATGGTGGGCTTCGGATTACCCAAGCGAAGCTAATTGGGCCATCGACCAACTTCACTCCGCCATGCCCTATATGATTAAGATGTTTTCGACGTGCCAAGTATTTAATTCCGCACCGCTCATCTTGCTAGATGCCGACTGCATTGCAACAAACACTGCATACCCTAGCTAAAAAAGTCGATCATTAAGTCGTTAACCGCTTCAGCGTTCTCATAGGCTGCCCAATGTCCAGCTTTTGGCACTCTATGAAGATCTAAAGTCCCGCGGGATGCCTCCGCGATATCATTAATTAATTGATCCGCAGGACGGTACTCTGAGTCATCACCCTCACCCCATAAAACGCGGAGCTTACATTTGAGCTTGCCCAAGTCCGGCAAAAGTGTTTCACCACCACTTACCTTGCGGCTATTAAATTTCGTATTTCGGACACAATAGACCTGAATATCCAATGTCTCCTCCGTAACCGTCTCGGGATAAGACAACATATTTATCAAAAGGTTATGGCGACAGATTTTACGCAATTCCGCCTCATCATCGCCTGCTTCTTTATAACTGCGCGTTGGTCGTCCTGCATAATTACGCTTTTTGGAACCAGCCGGAGAGATTAAACAAAGATGGGATACCCGCTTACCGAGCCGCGCGGCCATATTCGTCGAAATACCTCCACCGAAGGAAAAACCTGCAAAGCGCAACGGTGCATCACCTGGAAACATGTCGAGCAATTGTGCATGAAAGAAATCAAGATATTCCGGGCCAGTCATATCGCGCGCGACACCCGCGGATTCTCCGTAACCTGGGTGATCCAGCGCGTGAACCGTAAAATATTTCGAAAGCGGCACGATATTCCGAGACCAATGCTTACGACAGCCGAAACCACCATGGAACAGGATCAAATCAGGACCACTGCCGTGTGTCTCGTGGGCAATTGCTGGCCTTTTTGTCATTACCAACCTTTCAAGATTTACTGCACTTTATAGACATCTAATAAACGACATTTCCGCCGGTGCAAAGAAGCTAAGTTGAAACCGTACCAACTACCCACAGCGTGTTCTATAATCCCCTATACCTCTACAAATAACGAATAAGCGTTTCGCATAAATATCTTCATGGCCAGCACAAGAATCTCCCCCACTCAGCCTATCCGCTATCGTGGAATAATCACGACCGCTACTGTATTGGGTGCAGGTCTGCAAGGCATGGATACACTGTTAGCGGCAGTCGCCCTGCCCCATATCCGGGGCAGTCTTTCATTAACTTACGAAGAAGCATCGTGGATATTAACTTCTTACCTAATAGCTGTCGCAATCGCGACACCCCCAGTCAGTTGGCTTGGACGGCGCTTTGGCCGTAAGCGCCTATTTCTATTTGTCATAGCGGGTTTCATTGTCTGCTCAATGCTCGCGGGCGGGGCGAACGCAATCAACGAAATGGTGGTTTACCGTTTCATGCAAGGAATTTTTGGCGCCGCACTGGTACCGCTCTCTATGCATATCTTATTAGATGTTTATCCGCGAGAAGAGCACGGGACTGCCATAAGTTGGTGGTCTATGGGTGTTATGTTTAGCGCCATTGCTGGACCAACGCTTGGCGGATTTCTGACAGAATTTCTTTCCTGGCGTTGGAACTTCTATGTGAACATTCCGTTGGCAACACTCGCATTTGTGCTCATTTATTTTTTTGTACCCGAAAGCTCGGACGACAAAAAACGGCCTTTCGACTGGTTTGGCTTTGTCCTGCTAACCTTATGCCTTGGAGCTATGCAGTTGATGCTGGACCGTGGCAATAAACTCGATTGGTTTTCGTCATCAGAGATCCTTATAGAACTAGCCATTGCTGTAACCGCATTCTACTTGTTCATTGTCCATATCATGACTAGCGACGAGCCTTTCGTTGAACCGGCGATTTTTAGAAATAGAAATCTAGTAGTCGGCTTGTGTCTCACCACTATGCACGGCGTCATTTTAGTTGGCCTTACTGGCCTTCTCCCCTCTTTCCTAAACCGTTTAATGGAGGTACCTGTATTAACAATTGGCCTCATCATGGCACCCCGCGGCATAGCAACCGCACTGGCCTCCACCACCGCCGGTCGCATCATGCTCCGGTTCAGTCCCAAATATGTACTTTTTACCGGAATGGTGCTTATGGCCCTATCGCTTTGGATGATGCAGGGCTTTACTCCGGAAACAGAGACCTACCATTTTGTAGTTGCGATAATCATTCAGGGATTTGGTTTCGGTTTATTTTTTGTTTCCGGCAACGCTATGACGTTCGCTACTATGCCAACGGAACATCGAGCTGAAGCTACCGCATTTATGAGCCTGATGCGGAAGATAGGCAGTAGTGTAGGTGTCTCTGTACTGGTCGGTATGTTGTCCCGCAATGCACAGTACAATCACGAAGTTCTCAGTCAGAATGTTTCCCCAATGAACGAAGTATTTCGTCATCGGCAACTTCCCGAAAGCTGGAGCCTTACAGACATTCAAGGGATGGCAGCATTCAACCAGGAAGTAACCCGACAATCTGAGTTTATAGCCTATCTTTTCGATTTCCGCGTGCTATGCATAGTTATTGTATTGATGATTCCAACAATTTTCTTATTCCGTAGCGTCGAGCCACCTAAAAGCCAAACGGAAAATAAAAAACCACCGACTAAAGTTAGCAAAGACTAACATGAGCGAACGGACAGAAGACGAAACTCTTAGCCCGCGCGAACGAATCGCTGTGGTTATTGGCATTCTCCCCGCTGGAATGATTACCGGCATGGATACGTTTGCCGTCGGCGTTGCGCTGCCCAGGATGCAAGGTATTTTGTCCGTCACACTGGTCGAAATATCCTGGATACTAACCGCATATCTCGTTGCATCTACCGTCTTCACACCAATGTATGGCTGGCTCGCACGGCGCATCGGACGACGAAAATTATTCGTAACCATCATTGTTGGTTTTTGCGTTTGTGCCACGCTGATTGCACAGTCGGATAGTTTAGAAGAAATAATATTTTTTCGATTCTGTCAGGGTTTCTTTGGTGCAGGATTTAACCCCCTACTGATGCAAGTTGTACTCGCCACCTTCCCCACCCGCCAACAAGGTGTCGCTTTCGGCTGGCTAACTACAGGACGCATGAGTGGTATAATCATTGGCCCTTTGCTAGGCGGCATAATGACCGAGTATTTCAGCTGGCGATTCGTATTCTTAACTAACGTACCGCTAGGGCTGTTGGCCGCCTATTTAATCCTTCGCTACGTACCAAAAGGCCATCCAGAAAGCACAAAGAAATTTGATATTTTCGGCTTTATCGTTCTCGGCATCGCAATTTTATCCTTGCAGTTCGTGCTGGACCAAGGCCAAACCTTGGACTGGTTCGATTCAATTGAAATCGTCATCTTTACTGGTCTTACCACAGCGGCGATTTATGTCTTCTGCGGCCATATCTTTTTGAGCCGAAATCCGTTTTTGAATCCTCGAGTTTTTGCTAATCGTGAATTCGTCATAGGGTTGATTTTTGGTTTTCTGCTAAACTTCATGGTCTTTGGATATGCTGGATTAATTCCTCCAATTTTACAAAACCATATGGGCTATCCTGTTATTGCCACAGTATTATTAATGGTCGCACGTGGTCTCGGCACTATGTTCGGGTCATTAATGTCAGGAGCCATGCTTCTGCGGTTTTCAGCAAAACCAATCGCAGTTATTGGCATCGTTTGCATTGCCGGTTCGACTTGGTGGTTATCCTTTTTCACCCCGAACGTGAATGCAGTTACAATCTGTCTTGTCCTATTTATGCAAGGTGCAGGCTTTGGATATTTATCCGTTTCACTAACAACCGTTGCCTTTCAATCTATGCCTCCCTCACTTCGAGCCGACGGCACATCTGTATTAAGTTTGTTCCGCCGGCTCGGCTCAAGTATCGGCGTATCTGTACTGGTCACACAGCTTGCTCGCAGTTCGCAAGAAGCTCGCCAAATTTTAGGAGAAAATTACAGTCAACATAATGAATTATTCCAGCATCTCCCGCTGCCCGATAAATGGAATTTGGAGACTATTCGCGGTGTTCTATCAATGGAAAAAATAATCGATAAGCAAGCTGAATTCATTGCCTATCTACATGACTTTCAACTCATGACGCTGCTAATGGTTCTGCTGTTACCATTGGTATTAATGTTACGTATTCGTCCCCCTGGCGAACAGATTGAGAAAAAGGACGAATGAGCGAGCCTATGGCAAATACGGGCACCGACCAACCTACCTTCCTGCCACCACGTGAGAGGTTTTGGGTCGCAGTCGCTATTGTACCTTGTGGCTCGATGCAAGGGATGGATACGTTTGCTGTCAGTGTGGCCTTACCGATCATGCAAGGTAGCTTCTCTGCCACCATAACCGAAATATCATGGGTGCTTACGTCCTATCTGGTAGCTGCTGCCATTTTCATGCCTTTCTTTGGTTGGGCTAGCCGGAAAGTTGGGCGCAAGAAACTAATGTTGATCACTATCGCGGGCTTCACTATTTGCACCGTATTCGTTGCAACGTCGAACTCCCTTATCGAACTCATTTTATATCGCTTCGCCCAAGGTATTTTTTCCGCGGGCCTCAATCCACTTAGTCAACAAGTATTACTCGCCGCCTATCCGCGCGAAGAACACCCTAAGGCTTTTAGCTGGATGTCATCGGGTCGGATGGTAGGTGTAATGTTAGGGCCAATCTTGGGCGGCTTCTTGACCGAAGTGCTCGATTGGCGATGGGTCTTTTGGGCTAACATTCCAGTCACTATAGCCGCATTTTATCTAGTCGCGAGACATATCCCTGAGGGCGGCATCCAAAAAACTGCTAAGTTCGATTTATTTGGATTCATTTGCCTTAGCATCGCCATCTTATTTTTACAATTGATGCTCGATCAAGGCGAACGGAATGCTTGGTTTGAGTCTTATATGATTATTGGCTTTGCAGCGTTAGCCGCAATCGGCACCTATCTTTTTACTATCCATATTATGACGGCAAAAAACACGTATGTGGATCCCCGTGTCTTCCTAAATAGGGATTTCTTTATCGGCATGGTAATGGTTTTCATGCTTGGTTTCATGATTTATGGCATGGCCGGGCTACTACCGAAAGTCATTCAGCATCACATGGGGCACACGCCGATGAGTGCCGGGATTGTGATGTCGATGCGCGGTATAGGCGCTATTGTAGGTGCCACTATAGCTGGCTGGATGCTACAAGGAAAAGATCCCCGTCCCACTGTTCTGCTAGGTCTTTTTTCTATGGCCGGATCCATGTGGCTGTTGTCATGGCTTACACCAGAAACGCCTCTGATTTATGTAAGCTTCATCGTCATTTTGCAAGGCTTTGGGATTGGCGCTTTCACGGTACCGATTACTGCTTGCGCTTTCTATAGCCTGGATGCGAACCTTCGGCCTGACGGAACCGTAATGAATTCGCTCGCGCGGCGTCTCGGCACCTCCATCGGCATATCTATCCTAGTCAGCGTCCTCGTCCATCACACCCAATCCGCTCGTACCAGCCTGACAGAGCACATCACGGCCGAACGTCTTAGAAAACTGCCGATGCCTGAAAATTGGGATGTAAACGAGGAGATAGGTGTTGTGCAGCTAAGCCGAATGGTCGATTTAGAAGCCGAGTTCCTCGGTTTTTTGTACGACTTTCAGCTAATGGCTGTCATCATGCTATGCCTAATACCGCTAGTATTGCTCATGCGCCTAGAACCAGTGAAGAGGGAATCGAGATAGCGTGACAGTAGGAACTTCAATTGAACACCACCTAATTAAAGTCTTATAAATCAAATTAACGATCCAAGCACGTGGTTAGTAAAGTATCATGGAAATTCAATATCTATCTTGGGCCGTAATATTGGGTGCGCTTTCGGCTGCATCACTTCCCTTGGGCTCCCTGTTAGGCTTGCACTGGCATCCGAATAACCGCGTTACGGCTGCTTTCACTGCTTTTGGTGGCGGAGCTTTAATTGCTGCCTTAGCGGTAGAATTGGTCGCCCCTACCTCAATACACCTAATGCATGCCCAAGGCGAAGCCGCACGAACGGAAGCTACACACCATTTAATAAATCTTCTAGTGGGTGCAGTAGTAGGTGGCGTCCTATTCGCGGCACTCGATCAAATTGTCAATTCTAAAGGCGGATTTCTTCGAAAAACATCAGCAACGATTACCTATTTTACCAGCCGCAAGGTGAAACGACGCAAATATATTATTAAGCAGTTGGCTGCGAGTGAGTTAGTCCGCCATCTTCCATTGGAACTTGTGGAAGAGATTGTCACTAGCGTAAATGAAAGAACCTATGACGCTGACGAACAATTGTTTGCCGAAGGTGACGAGGGCGACGTGGTTTATTTTATCGAGTCCGGCAATATCGAAGTGACTCAAGGTGGCGAGGTCATATCTAACCTAGAACCTGGCGATGTGTTAGGCGAAATTGCGCTGATAACCGGCTCCCATAGAACAGCGACAGCCACTGCCAAATACGATTCCTCATTGTTTTCCTTGCCAAAAGAAAATTTTGACTATTGGAGAAAAAAATCTCCGAAATTTGATCAAGCTGCTGTCGCACTTGCCTCCGATAGGCTCCAGGTACTTACTGAAAAAAAAGTCAACGACCCGAAAGCTGAAAAATGGACCGAAGAAGCGATTTTAGCGCTTCCCTCAACTACCGTGGTGCCCACAGAAACCCAACTACAAGAAGTAAGTGAAGAGCACGATGGCGCACCAATGGCAATCTGGCTCGGCATTTTGCTAGATGGCATACCTGAGAGTTTTGTGATTGGCTCAGCCCTTGTCGTTACAGTAACAGCCGCCGTCACTCAGCATGGCGTAAACGCCGTCGGGTTTACCTCCATTATTCCCTACACGTTAATCGCTGGCCTCTTCTTGGCCAATTTTCCAGAAGCTATGAGCAGTTCCATTGGCATGCAGAAGCAAGGCTGGAGCCGATTAAGAATTTTTCTTATGTGGTTTAGTTTAATGGTTATGACCTCCATCGGCGCAGGGCTCGGCTACTGGCTAGGCGGTAGCATCAACCATGGTTGGGTCGTCGCAATCGAAGGGTTAGCAGCGGGCGCTATGCTGACAATGATTGCAAGTGCAATGATCCCTGAGTCGGTACATCTCGGTGGTAGCACAATAACCGGGCTCTCTACCTTATCGGGCTTCCTCTCAGCGATTGCGTTTAAGTTACTGGAATAGAGAGAAAGTTATATGACCCTAAAACGGCCGATCCCCTCTTATGGTAACCCTATGCATAACCCGTGATTGACCGGGGTAATCATCGACCGCGTAATGCTGAGTACACCGATTATCCCAAAAGGCGAGCGAACCTTCCGTCCATCGGAAGCGACAAGTAAATTCGGGTTTCACAACATGTTTGCGAAGAAATTCTAAAATGGCTTCTGACTCATCCTCCGCCATATCGTAGAGATGCTGTACATGACTACCAAAATAAAGACCTTTACGTTTAGTAATCGGATGAGTGCGAATAAGCGGATGGGCTGTTTCTGTTTGCAGATCATTAGGCGGTATTTTTGCACGCATCGTAGCTTTACCCTTCCAGCTATCTGCGCGCTTCTCGCCACCGAATTTCTTAAATTTATCTCCTACAGCCCAAGTCTTAACTTTAGCCAACATTTCTTTCATACCTGGGGACAGAGCATCATAGGCTTTATACATATTCACAAAACATGTATCTCCACCCGTGTCAGGAATAGTTACACCGTATAGGATAGTACCCAAGGCTGGTGTCGGCACAAACATTTGATCTGTATGCCAGGCATTACCGAAAGCACGCGGATCTTTTGGAGTGCGGCTGATACGGAGTACTTGCGGGCATCCATCCATTCCTTTCATATAAGGGTGTTCATGAATAGGACCAAAGTACTTGGCAAATCGGAGCTGTTGTTGAGGCGTTATCTTTTGATTTCGAAAAAAAATTACTTGATGCTCTAGTAATGCTTTATGCACTTCATTGAATGTCTGACGATCTAACTTTTTCGAGAGATCCGGGCCGGACACCTCAGCACCTAATGCACCGGACAGTGATTTCACCTCAATCTTCTTGTATGCCATAGTTCCCTCACGAAATCGCAACCTGGCGGCAATTGTAACGCTTTCAGGCTAAGGAGAAAATGGTGTCAGTAAAAAGCCTTTCAATCCATTCTATAATCAGCAACCGTCCGGAGTCCCCGACTGCACATGTCGGCTAGCGAAACAGAAAAATCCCTTAGCGAACGCCAACGCTTACTGATCGCGCTTTCAACCATACCGGCTGGGGCCATGCAGGGCATGGATAGTTTTGCTACCGGCGTAGCCCTGCCGCAAATGCAGGGTGCGCTTTCAGCCACCATCACCGAAGTTTCTTGGATTTTGACCGCCTATCTCGTAGCGGCGGCCATGTTCACCCCAGTCTATGCATGGCTTGCCCGGAAGTTCGGTCGCAAGCGCCTATATATTTTTGTCATTTGTGGATTTCTAGTCTGTTCAACTGCTGTATCCCAAGCCACCAGCATTCAGGAAATCGTTGTCCTACGCTTTCTACAAGGCTGTTTTGCTGCGGGCCTGAATCCCCTCACTATCCAAGTCGTCCTTGCTACTTTCCCACAGGAACAGCAAGGTAAGGCATTTGGCTGGCTTCAAACCGGACGGATGAGCGCTGTTGTAATAGGCCCCTTGGTGGGCGGCGTATTAACTGAATTCTTCGGATGGCGCGTTGTCTACTTGATGAACATTCCTTTAGGCATTACTGCACTAGTAATGATGCATACGTTGGTGCCGACCGATAAACCGGAAGGCTCCAAGCCTTTTGATATGTTTGGCTTTATAGTCCTGGGCATTTGTATTGCCGCCTTCCAGCTGATGCTTGATAACGGACAAAAACTTGACTGGTTTAATTCCTCGGAAATTGTGTTCTATACAATTATTGCCGCAGGGACACTCTGGGTATTCAACATCCATTGCTTCACATCACGAAATGCTTACCTCAATCCAGCTGTCTTTAAAAACAGGGACTTTATAGTTGGTAGCATTTTCGGCTTTATCTTGAATTTTATGATGTGGGGTTATGTTGGACTAATCCCACCGATCCTGCAGAGCCATCTCGGCTATCCCCCAATGCAGGCCGGTATTTTAATGACGCCACGTGGTGTTGGCACTATGATCGCTGCTTTCCTATGCGGCTTGATGCTGCAACGGATCAACCCCAGACCGGTGATTTTCGCAGGTATGACATGCGTCGCGTTGTCGTGTTATCTCCTGTCACAACTATCGCGCGAGACCGAACCCTTCCCTATAATGGTCGCTATTTTGCTACAAGGATTTGGACTAGGGTTCATGTCAACGGCAGCGGTCACTGCCGCTTTCCAGACTATTCCTGCATCCCTCAGGCCGGACGCGTCGGTTATTCTCAGCCTCTTTCGACGCATCGCATCGAGCATAGGTGTATCCGTATTGTTCCTTATGCTCGTCCGCAGCACTCATGCAGCACGACAAAGCCTCGCAGAAAACGCTAGTTTCTACAACGAACGCCTCCAGCACACAGAGTTACCCGACAAATGGAGCCTAAGTCACACACAAGGGGTAGCAAGTTTAGAAAAGGTTATCGAAAATGAGGCCCAGTTCATCGCTTATATTCATGATTTCACAGTCATGATGTTTGCCGTTATTGCGCTTATGCCGTTGCTCCTGTTAATGCGTTCCCCGGCCAAAGCCGACGAAGCGATGAAAAAACATGGTAAAGCGACAGATGATGGAGAAAACTCAACCAAAACTTAATCCTCAGGCCCACAATACTTGATTGGACTCAATCAATTGCCGCGCGTATGTGCAAGCCTTATGATCGCGACGAAATAAAAACTTTGGGAGAAATTTACAATGGCACGCCTGCCCAACGTAGATCTTAACAACCTTACAAAAGACCAAGAAACATTCCGTGACAAACTTGTTGCTAGCCCACGTGGGGAAATTCGTGGACCCTTCCTGCCTTTGTTACACCACCCGGTGTTGGGAGACCTTATTCAACAAGTCGGAGCACAGCTTCGCTTTAACGGCGTTTTACCCGGCAAGCTGCGCGAACTCGCTATCATAATCACAGCGCGCCATTGGACTGCACAATATGAATGGTTTGCACATCGACGTATCGCTGAAACCGAAGGATTAAACCCAGCCATTTGCGACGCCATCGCCGAACGCCGGATACCTGCGTTCGATAGTGATGAAGAGAAAATAGTCTTCGAGTTTGTAACCGAAATGCTCAACAACGATCTCCGGGCCAGCGATATAACTTTTGCCACAGCCCTCGAGAGGTTTGGCCCGGACGGTGTAGTCGAAATAAACTCCCTTTGCGGCTTCTATGGTCTTATCGGTTCGGTATTGAATAATTTCGACGTTGAAGTGCCCGGCGGCGAAAAACCCTTAAAACCATAGCCATGAAAGCTACTGTAAAACTTCGTGCACTTTTGGCGGAGGATGGTCTCATTCTCGCTGGCGGTGCCCACGATGCGATGACGGCTCAATTAGTTGAACAAGTAGGGTTTAGACTTTGCGTTGTCACCGGCGCTGGCACATCTGTCTGCCGTGGATACCCAGACATCGGCCTGCTTTCAATGGAAGAGATGGTCAACAATGCGCGCTATATCGCGGAAGGCGTAAATATTCCGGTCATTGTTGATGCGGACAATGGATATGGCAACGCGCTCAATGCACGGCGTACTGTGCAAGCATTCGAAGCAGCCGGCGTTGCCGGGATCCATATCGAAGATCAAACCTGGCCCAAACGATGCGGTCATATGATGGGAAAATCACTCATCCCAAAAGAGGAAATGGTGCAAAAACTATGCGCAGCCCTTGACGCGCGCCGGGACCCTAATTTCGTCTTGATCGCTCGTTGCGATGCTTATCTAGTAAACGGTATTGAAGACGTATTTGCACGCGGTGATGCCTATATCGAGGCTGGTGCGGATGTTTTATTCTGCGAGGTGGCCGACAACCTGGACCATACGAGAGCCATTGCAGACTACTTTAAAAACCGAATCCCTCTGCTCTACAACCATTCGCCTAGCCCCATGGTGCCTATACTAACGTCAGCCCAAGTAGCTGAAATGGGGTTCAAGCTCGATTGCTTCTATGCCCAACCACTTCTCGCAGTAGCCAAGGCCGCTAAAGAAACTTTGCAGTCGTTATTTGAGACTGGAGATAGCAAAGCCGTACAAAACCGACTTATGCCATTAGACGAAGCTTGGGAGATCGGCGGACTATCCAAGATTCGTGAGATTGAAAAGAAGTATGCTGAGTAGAACATTAAGCCAATCTGAAAGTCCCCGAGTAGCCTGGTCAAATTCGATTCTTGGCGGTGTCGTAAAATATGGGTTTCATCAAAACGCTAGTATCCACTCTAACACCGTTTTCATAAGTATTTTTCAATTCTAATTATTTCCAGAATTACTAATTAAGACGCTTTGATTATGCTCCCTCTTTAGCCAATTTACTTTCTCATTTACGGGCCAAACGACCGACCATTGAACCGTCTTGCACAGCATGCGATAAATGGGTCGTACGTCTTTTCGAGCCTGCATTTCCATTTATTTTGTTTTGCTATCAGGAGAAACCCTATGCGTGGATCAACTAAACTTCGCGAAATGCTCGCGACCGGAAAAACCTTTCTTGTGCCAGGCGCCTATGATGGCATTTCGGCGCGTATCGTGCAGGCGGCAGGTGCGGAAATCGTTTACGCGACCGGCGGCGGCATTGCTCGTTCCACTGGTATTCCCGATATGGGTATGATCAATCCGGTGCAAGTTACCGAACGGCTAACCCAAATGGTAGATGCGGTTGAGATTCCAGTTATTGGCGATTTTGATACCGGCTATGGTAATGTATTAAACGCGCTACATGCCTTAAAGGACTTTGAACGCTCTGGCATAGCGGGCTTCCATATCGAAGATCAAACTTTTCCAAAACGGTGCGGGCATATGGAAAACAAAACTGTCGTGCCAGCGTCAGAGTTAGTGACCAAGATCCGTGCTATCAAAGATAACCAAAAAGACCCAGATTTAGTCGTCATCGCACGCACTGATTCCCTTGCAATCGAGGGAGTAGATGCTGCGATTGAGCGTATGCATAAATATATGGAAGCCGGAGCAGATGTAGCCTTTATCGAAGCACCCACTTCACTCGAAGAAATGGAGAAGATTTCCAAGGAACTAGCCGACTATCCAAAGCTTTATAATATGTTTTGGTCGGGTAAATCGCCGGTATTGGAAAAAAGTGAACTAGAACGTCTCGGTTTCAATTTGATGATTGCACCGGGCGATCTACAACGTGCAGCCATGCACACAATGCGATTGATGGCAGACGAAATTCTCCGCGTTGGGCATACGGAAAAATATATGGATATGATGGCCTCTTTCCAAGACCGGGAAGAAGCCGTTAACTCCGATCACTTTATGAAATTGGACGCGAAATACGCTGACTAACCGAGGACTGTTGCTGGAATAATCGGGGGGAAAAAATGGCAAGCCAAGATAGTTTTAACGCGAAGAAAACATTCACCGCCAACGGCAAAGATTACGCTTATTTTAGCCTTGCCGCCGCCTCAGAAAATGGTGCTGGGGACCTCATCGGCTTGCCGTATTCTCTGAAAACACTTGCCGAAAATATGCTCCGTAACGAAGATGGTGTGTCTGTCACGGCCGATGATATCAAAGCACTCGGCAATTGGACCAGGACGGCGAGTGACAAGACTAAAAACAAGAAAGTCGAGCGAGAGATAAATTTTTATCCCGCTCGTATACTTATGCCTGATGTAAATATGGGATTGCTCTGCGAACTCACGGCCATGCGAGACGCCGTTAAAAGATTAGGCGGCGACCCCAAAACGATTAACCCGCGCATCCCCGTTGATGTGGTCGTTGATCATTCGGTCATCGCAGACTTTCACGGATCTGGAGATGCTCTGCAGAAAAATGTAGCACTTGAATATGAACGGAACGGCGAACGCTATTCGTTCTTGAAATGGGCCGCGCAAGCTTTCGAGAATGTAAGTATCGTTCCCCCAGGCGCAGGCATATTGCATCAAGTCAATATCGAATACATCGCCACTGTTATTGCCGAACGTGAAATAGATGGTGAACGTTACGCCATTCCAGACAGCCTTTTAGGCATGGATAGCCACACTACCATGGTTAACGGTATTGCCGTCTTCGGCTGGGGTGTTGGGGGTCTCGAAGGAGGAACAGCCATGTTAGGGCAACCGATTTCGATGCTAATCCCTGATGTGATAGGTTGCCGATTGACCGGCGAATTAGGCCCGGCGGCCACGCCCACCGATATTGCCTTAACCGCAACGCAAATGCTGCGCGATCATGGCGTAGTGCAAAATTTCGTCGAATACTGTGGACCCGGCCTCGATAATATGAGTGCTACCAATCGCGCTACTCTTGGCAACATGTCGCCGGAGTACGGAGCCACCATGGGCTTTTCACCAATAGACCATAAAACCCTCGAATATCTCCGCGTTTCCGGACGGAGTGACGAGCAAATTTCTCTTGTCGAGACCTATGCTAAGGAACAAGGCATATGGCGTGACCCAGCGGCTAAAGAGCCAGTTTATACAGATATTGTCGAAATAGATCTCAGTACTATCGAACCCTGCGTGGCTGGACCATCACGGCCGAATCAAAAAACACCGTTAAGCCAGGTACCGCAGAATTTTTCCGATACACTCAAAGATATGACTGGCACAGCTGAAGCGAAGGAAGTGTCGGTTGTAGGCAAAGATTTTAATCTCGATCATGGCAAAATTATGATTGCCGCGATCACTAGTTGCACCAATACGTCAAATCCCTCTGTTATGCTTGCTGCGGGCTTATTAGCAAAAAACGCGCGCGCTAAAGGTCTTCAGCGCAAACCTTGGGTTAAGGCCTCTGTATCGCCCGGGTCGCGGGTGGTCGCAGACTATTTTGAGGCAGCCGGCGTCCAGGAGGATCTTGATGCACTGGGCTTCAATATTGTCGGCTTCGGCTGTGTCACATGTATGGGTAATTCTGGGCCGCTTGAAACGCCCCTGGCCGATGCCATTGATGAGAATGATCTCATCGTTGGTGCGGTTCTCTCCGGTAATCGTAACTTCGAAGGTCGGGTGCATCCGCAATGTCGTGCCAACTATCTCGCCTCCCCACCACTCGTCATCGCTTACGCTCTGGCAGGTTCACTTGATATTAACCTCACTACTGATCCTTTGGGAAACGATAAGGATGGTAATCCAGTATTCTTGAAAGATATCTGGCCTGCGCCAGAAGACGTGGAACAGATAATTGAAGATGTAATAACGCCCGATATGTTCCGCAGTCGCTATCAACACATCACCGACGGCACAGCCGAGTGGCAAGCAATGGAAACCACTACGGGCGTCGAGTTTCAATGGCCGACTGATAGCGAGTATATCAAACACCCACCCTTGTTTGAGGGCATGGAAGTTGGACTTGCTGCGATCAACGATATTAAAGGTGCTCGGTGCCTCATCATGGCGGGAGACATGACCACAACTGACCACATCTCGCCAATCAGTGTTATTCCGAAAGACCATTCCGCTGGTCAGTATCTGATTGAAAAAGGGATCGGGCAGAAAGACTTCAACACCTTTGGCGCCCGTCGCACCAACCATGAAGTCATGGTTCGTGGCACCTTCGCCAACATCCGCTTTAGAAACGAAATGATGGGTGGACGCGAAGGCGGCTATACACGCCATTGGCCCGATGGAGAAGAAATGACCGTATTCGATGCGGCGATGCGGTATAAAGATGCTGGCATTCCCTTGATTGTAATTGGCGCCCAGGCATACGGCACTGGCTCGTCACGTGACTGGGCTGCGAAAGGAACTAAGCTACTTGGAATTCGCGCAGTTATTGCGGAAAGCTTGGAACGTATCCATCGCTCAAACCTGATCGGCATGGGTATTCTGCCGTTACAATTCAAAGATGGCATGAGCAGGGTAACCCTTAAACTAGATGGCTCAGAGCAATTCGATATTGAAGGCCTTTCAGGTGGGTTAACACCAAGGCAGGATATAGATTGTAAAATTACCCGTGCGGACGGCACAACCCAATCAATAACTCTGACTTGTCGTCTCGACACCTAAGTAGAGCTAGAATACTTCAACAACGGCGGAATGTTACATTATTGCCTGCGCCAAGCATTAAGGGAAGCAGCATAAGTGATTTAGTGGTAGCATCCGCCGCTGAGTGGAGGCATGGAGCTAGCTCCAAACTTGGTTTAGACGACACGGACCATTAGTTTTCTTGCTTAACTCGCACACGAAAGACGACGCCGTAATGATCGGAGGCGTCCCAATGACCTTTATCCATAAGATACGTATCAAGAACTTCGTAAAATCGAGGGTCGATCCAGATCGAATCAACCCGTCCGCCATGATCGGCGTGGTGAGTACCGTTGAGTGTGCCGATTCTTTTTAACTCTCGACTACCCGGCGTATCGACATGATCTGCACTATCGGAGAGTTTCTTTGGCATCTTCTTCATTATTGGATCATCAGGCCAAAGATTGAAATCGCCCATCACTGAAACCGGTCCCAAAAACTCGTTCGCGGTATCGGCAGTACGGTCGATTGATACGCCGTCGCCTAAATCCTTGTCTTTATGGATGCTGATAAAAACGTGCGGACTGCCATCTATCTCGACCGTCACTACGGCATTAGAGCGCGCGTTGCCGCTGCCAGTACTAATCACATCACGAAATGAGGATGTGATAGGAAATTTTGAAAGGACACCGACACCCCACCAATCACCCGGTCCAACGATGCCATGTCGCGCATATGCGTAATTCATTCCCAGCAAGCGGCCTAGTTCCTCCTCTTGGCCCTCTAGTAATTCCTGTACGGCGACTATATCTGCGCTGGTAGACCTAATAGCGGCTGCCACGCGCGGGAGGCTCTTCTTCCAAAACTGCGTATGATAAGGACTGGTTCCAGGAGAAGCTATACCGATACCAGTGCGAATATTATAGCTGACCAATGTGAGCTCTCTTGGTACCCCTGAAAGAAAGATATCGGAAGCTGGGCTCTTCGCTATATTTTGATAACCTTGGCAAGCCGCAAGCAGCACCGCAACGAGGAGTACCGCGATGCCGCCCGTAATGCATGGAAATCTAAACCGCTGGGCTGGTCCCGCCATCTACATTTATCGCAACGCCATTGATATAAGAACCCGCATCCGAACACAGGAAACACGCCAAGTTCGCAAACTCCTCCGCTGTGCCGAGACGGCCGATGGGAAGTTTTAAATCTTTCGCCATATCATCTAGGAATTCATCATAGGTCATCGATTTATCGGTATCTTCCCACCGATTAAGCCATTGATCGCTTTCAATGCGCCCTACCAGCAAAGCATTTGCAAGAACATTATGAGGTGCCCCCTCCTTTGACAGAACCTTGGTAATCGCCATGCCAGTGGCACGTGACACTGCGGTCGGTGCCCCACCGCCCGGAGGTGCTTTAGCTCCAACATTCAGTACATTAATAATTCTGCCCCATTTGCGTTCCATCATACCAGGCATCAGTCGCCGACAGGTACGAATAGCGCCATATACCTTCAACTCAAAATCATAAGCCCATTCTTTATCGGTAATTTCGCAAAAGGGCGCCCGTTTCGAAGCCCCCGCATTATTGACAAGAATATCAATATGACCAAGTGCACTCTCCGCGCCGTCTAGCAGCGCATTTACTCCATCAGCAGAACTAACATCTGAAACAATAGCAATCACTTTTCCATCTGCTACCGCCTCTACTTCTTTTTGGGTTTCCGCCAAGACATCCTCCCGGCGTCCGCAAACAACGACATTGGCACCCGACGATGCAAAGCTCATTGCCATCGCACGCCCAAGGCCCCGACTACTGCCCGTTATCAGCGCGTTACGCCCATCCATCCTGCATTCCATTTCATTACTCCCTAATTATTTTTCAGTTAATCCGTTAAATAATTTCATGTCCTAGAAATCGGGTTCTTATAACAGACCCTTCAGCAATTCACGCTTTATTAAAAGCAAACTGTCGAACAGCTTTTTGCTCTGCCTCTTTAAATCCCACTGCGATCTTATTCCCTAAAGGTATCACCGGCCGTTTGAGTAGACTTGGATTCACCAAAATTAGGCTTTCCGCTTTAGATCGATCCATATCAACTTTTTGCTGGTCGCCAAGCTTACGCCAAGTAGTCCCCCGGCGGTTCAAAAGTATTTCCCAATCACAAATATCTAGCCATTGCGCCAATAGAAGCTCATCAAGTCCATCTTTCCGGAAATCATGCATTGTCGCCTCGATACCCTCCGCAGCTAGCCATTTCATAGCCTTTCGGCACACATCGCAATTTCTAAGGCCGTAAATAGTAATCATTTTTTCCTCTGAATTTGTTAACCAGATGTAACATGGGACCGTTAAGAACAACCCAAACCATCTCAATTTTAATTGATCACGCCGTTATAGAGTCACTAAAAGAGCCCTAATGCTTTTTTATAAATTCTAGATTATACTTTATAATGTTATATAATATTTCTTAAAAATTATACTGTAATAAAAAATGTATAATTCCTATTTTTATTTAAAATATACTTATATATTCTATAATACCAATAATTCTAAATAAAATCGCATAAATATTCTGGTAATTTTTTAGTAAATACTTCAAAACTTTTCGCATCTTGCAGTGTCGTCTAAAGGGACAATGTCGTATATTCCGAGCCACAAATTAGGGTTGTGATAATACGAGGTGGGTCATGCCGGAAGAGACAGTGCGCAAAATTGATAAATTGTTTCCCGTACCCGTCCTAGTGACGCGCTTGCCTAATGGGACAGAATTGAACGAACGTCTCATCGGAGAATTAGATGCTATTCGCGGAAACACCCCAAATGGCAAACCCGATGGTTGGGCATGTGATGTTTACACGACAATTACGAATAATTGCGCTTTGCACGAGCAACCAGCATTTCAAGAATTTACTGACATTGCGATGCAATGCCTTACCGCGTTTGGCGAATTAATGGCCTATCCGCTTGCAGAAAACAATCTCCGCATTACACAATGTTGGGCGAATGTTTATCAGTACGGGATGAGCCAAGAAATACACAAACACGCCAATCATATAATGACCGGGGTATATTACATCAAAGCACCGGAAAACTGCTCGGAATTGCTATTTCATTCGCCCCAAGCCGACACGATGATCCGACCGCCGATAATGCGTGACAATGCTTTCAATAGCATGACATCATTCTATCGACCACAATCTGGAGATCTTGTGGTATTCGATAGCGCCTTGCGACATAGTGTGCCGGCAAATATGGTTGATGGCGAACGCATCAGCATTTCCTTTAATGCTACACTTTAAGGAAGGCAACCAGTGCCAGTAACCGACCTCAGCCAGCACACCCGCTTACTCGAACTCTTTCCCTGCCCCGTTCAAGTATCCGAGCATCCAGCCCCCAAACGCCTCAACAAAGAACTACAGGAAGTTGTCAAACAGCTACGTGACGCAACGCCCAACAGCCGCCCTGAAGAATGGGCATGCAACGTCTACACAACCATTGAGAATCAGAACGAGATACACCTGCATCCTGCATTTGAAAAAATCACGCAATTTATTACTCAAGAAACATTTATATTCGCAAAAGAAAACGGAATATTTATACCAGATTCTAATGTAATTATTAAAAATATGTGGGTAAATATTTACGAAAAAGGCTGCTCCATGGATGTACACAACCACCCAAATAGCCTTTTCTCTGGTATTTACTTTATCAAATCTTCAAAAAATTCTGCAAAATTAGTATTCGAGTCACCTTCTTCTGAAAAAATGATATCTGTCCCAGTAATCAATAATAATACGTATAATGTAGAAAATATAGGGTATGAACCGAATGAAGGTAAATTAATATTATTTAATAGTAATTTAAAACATAAGGTACTTTTACATAATTCTGATGAAGAAAGAATAACTATTAGCTTTACTGCAGTAGTATAGTTATTTTAATAATTTATATAAATGATTAATGTATTTGTTATGATGCAGGCACTGTAATTTCCCCACCAACAGTATACTGCGCCAGCTTCTCCTCAGACAAATCGATTCCGATACCATTGCCTTCCGGCAAACTGAGTTGCCCACCTTCCAAGGAAATAGGTGAGTCGGTCAAATCGTCCCGCAACTTTGCTGGTCCGACCATTTCCGCCACAGAGCAAACATGAGAAAAGGCACAAGCCAATTGAGCCTCTGCCGCCGCTTCGATACTCGAACATAGACCCTGCCCGATCACCAATTCGGTCCCGCTGGACTCACAAACATCAATAATTTTGCGCGCATTAATATACCCACCCACCTTAGTAATTTTTATTTTTATAACATCACAAGCCCCCATATGCACTAAACGATAAGCATCCGATGGGGTCACTATACTCTCGTCGGCCATAATGGGCACTGCACCCAACGCACGCAAGCGCGCCATACCTTCCCAATCCTCTCCAGCAACAGGCTGTTCTATATGCTCGATATTTAATTCCCCAAGGGCCTTAACTACGATCAATGCATCGGTCATGTTATAGCCAGCATTAGCGTCTATACGTATTGCAATATCGTCACCCACGGCCTTACGGCAGGCACGAACCCGCGCGATGTCCTGAGTAACATCGTCAGTACCAATTTTTACTTTGATCGTGCGGTATCCGGCCTCAACAATGTCCGTGACTTTTTTGGCGGCCACTTCTGGCGTCTCAATTCCAATACCGCCGCTTAATAATATACTTTTTCGTACCGGACCGCCTAGCAACCCTGCTACGCTTAAACCGGCTTGTTTACCCAATATATCAAAAATTGCCATCTCGATACCAGACCGCGCAAAAGGATTACCCATACGTTCCTCGGTGAGCAAACGATGGAGGCGTTCTGGTGAATCCAGTTCCTGGCCAACAAGTACAGGCGCATAGGCCCCCTTTATGATGCTAAAAATTGTATCCACTGTCTCCGAGGTGTATCCTGCCACACCTTGGTGAATATCACCCACACCGACAATGCCTTCATCCGTCACAACTCGCACCAAGACACTATCGAGAGCTTTGTGAACACCCTTCGCCATCCGATAATCGCCCTTAATAGGCACCCTTACTTTAAGGGCATCTACCGCAGTAATCTTCATTTACAATTTCCTTTTCTTAACCGGCAGCGATTTCCATCGCATAACCCTTTTCCATCTTCTATGCGACCAATCAATGAAGCATCGCTAGCTTAATAAGGGACACTACCTTGTACCTGAATACGGTGCATCATTCGACGATAGTTGTTGTCGAAAGGCGCACGCCGATGCAAAGAGCAACGATTGTCCCACATCAAAACATCCCCCATACGCCATTCATGGCACCAGGTAAATTTTTCCTGAGTTGCGTGAGCCCATAATAAATCCAGAAGATATTCACTTTCATCGAGGTCAATTCCAAGAACGGCGCTATTTCGCCGACGGCCAAGATAAAGTGCCTTTCGACCCGTTTCCGGGTGCGTTCGAATCGCGGGGTGTCGTGCCCCCGGTGCATCACGTGGATCAACGATATCATTAAAACCCTTACGGGTCTGCCCCGCACTATTGACGCTTTCATCATGGACAATAATCTTACCTTGAATTGCATACTTCAATTCATCAGGCAGCGTGTCATAGGCAATATATTGATTACAAAAAAACGTATTACCACCGTTAGGTGGTAACTCCACGGCATTCAAAATTGAATAGTTTGGGGGAACCGGTTCGTAAGATTGATCCGTGTGCCAAAGTGCTTCACCGGCTCCAAGGTTCCCCATTGGATTACCCTATTCATCTCTAATATTTGAAACACAGAGAATCTCCGGATGCTCATCAATATAATGCTTACCCGTGATACTCATACCCGGTAGCAGCAAGTCGCCGAAACGCTGACCGAATGCAATAAGGCCCGGATCACTCAAGCTCTGACCTCGAAAGCGCAGTACCATGTGCTCAAGCGCCGCCCGACGAATGACTTCAAACGCGCCGTCATCAAAATTCATGAGATCTACTCCAAGCACGTCAGCGCCAATTTTAGCGCCATTGGCGACAATCTCAATTCCGTTTAAATTTCCTACCATTTCATTTCGCACTTATTTGGTACACACTAGAACCATAGTTAAAAAATTGTCACTCGTATATTCCCCCTAATCAACCGAGGAAACTAATATGTCTATGCCTGCGCGCTTAAAAAAACTTTTGCAGGAACCCGGCATTCGTTTAACTCCGAGCACGACCGATGCCTTGACCGCTCGCCTGATCGCCGAAGCGGGTTTCGAAATTGCCTATATGGGGGGCAATGCCACAACCGCATCTAGATTAGGAACACCTGATGTTGGCTTAATCACCATGACAGAAATGGCTGACCACGCTGCACGTATTGTAGACGCAACTGGATTGCCGGTCATTGTGGATGCGGATACTGGCTATGGGAATGCACTCAATGTGCAGCGAACAGTTCGTACATTCGAAGCTACTGGCGCAGCAGGCCTCCATATTGAAGATCAAATTTCGCCGAAAAAATGTGGACATTTCGCCGGCAAACAGCTGATTTCCTGCAACGAAATGGTAGGTAAGGTCAAAGCTGCCCTAGACGAACGAAGCGATCCTGACTTTTTGATTATCGCTCGAACAGATGCTATCGCCGTGGATGGCTTTGACGCGGCACTTGATAGGTTGGCGGCCTACGAGGAAGCCGGCGCTGATATGGTTATGTTTGGTCCGCCTTGCCAAGAAGACGATTTGAAGAAAGCTGGAAAACTCTCAATCCCACTTGCTTGCGTTATGGATACAAGTGGTAATACGCCTCTCATCCCAGCTGCCGAGCTTGAACCGTATGGTGTAAAAATTGCTATATTACCTACTGCAGTTCCCATGGCGGTCATTGCGAGTGTGCGTGCGCTATTATCAAATGTTCGAAAGACAGGAACACTCAAAAATATACCTTTAGAACTGGCCAGTTTCGAGGATTACAATAAAGTTCTCGGCTTAGCTGATATCCAATCGCTCGAAACACGCTATCGCACTTAAAATGTTTTCTCCAAATGGCGCAAAAAAATCGCCTCATCAATCCTTGCTTTTAGCCGTTCTGACAGGCGGTCATCTCTTCGGTAATTGCACCGTTATTGCTATCGCCGCCATCGCGACGGACCTCAAAGGAGAGCTCAATATCGGTGCGGAAGATTATGGATGGCTTATCGGTGTTTACATGATCGCCCAAGGAATTATGGCTATCCCAGGTGGATTATTAATCGACTATATCGGCGCACGTTTGGTGTTTATCGGCTCACTATGTTTGGCAGCTGTGGGGACTGCCGTTGTCGCTGGCGCAATCGACTTTTGGGTCGCATTTTTGGGTATGTTTCTAGTGGGAAGTGGATATGGTTTGGTCAACCCATGCACTAGTAAAACCGTATTTGAGTGTTTTCCCTCAAAAGGGCGCGCCACTGCAATGGGAATTAAGCAAACAGGGGTCCCCATTGGCGGCGTCTTAGGTGCGATGGTGGCAGGAACATTTGTTACGCAATACGGCAGGACCGATGTGCTGTATGGATTTGCAATTATAATTTTTGCAGCGTCCCTGACAGGGTTCTTAATTCCAGGACAAGTAAAACGCCCTACAACGAATATTTTGTTAGGCATGATGGTAGTACTAAGAGACAAAAATTTACAAATCTTCAATACCGCGATCGGCATCTTCCAGGCCTCTATGTATGCAATGCTTTCCAATATTGCCGCGTTCGCTCGAGAGGTACTAAACGCAGAACCTACATGGGCTTCTTTTTGCCTGAGCATCGCGCAAGCATCCAGCGCAACGGGACGATTGGGATGGGGCGCATTAAGCGATTTGATGTTTGCCGCAAGACGAAAACCGGTACTTCTAATTATCGGCATATCGGGGACCCTATGCCTACTGACAATGGCACTTTTCGCCTCTAACTGGCCATTCTACCTTGTATTAGCGCTAGCGGTGCCCACCGGGTTAGCAACGGCAGGGTATGTTGGATTGACCCAAACGATTACTGTAGAATCTGCTGACCCCTCGTTAACAGCAACCGCTGTCGGGTCGAACCGGATCTTTACGAGTGTTGGAGCGGGTCTTGGCGTCCCATTCTTCGGCTCGATTGTCGATGATTACGGCTACACACCTGCTTGGACCGCCACAAGCCTGTTTTTTGCCATAGGTACGATGGTTATTGCTATAGCTTTCAAGGAGAATAAATAGATCGGCAGACTTCACTACCTCAGCATTTAATCCTCGTACCATAACATGAATGACCCCAAAGATAGTACTCATCAAATTGAGGCCTTAAATTTAGCTCACTCCAGCCCACTAAAAAATTCAAACCGCCTGTTCTGTTTTTCTATTAATTGTATTAAATGGCAGAAAATAGGCCCCTACTTGCCCTGCCAAGCTGGCGATCGTTTTTCCTTAAACGCTTTTAAACCTTCGATAGAGTCATCTGAATCCATCGTTCGTTCGGAAATTTCCCGCCCTATAGGAAACGCTTCATCAATAGTCATACCACGCCGGCGAACAGCCACTTCTTTGATTGCTTGGAGCGACAAGGGAGCATTTCTTAGCATCTTGGTAGCCCACTTATCGACCGTATCCATTAGATTCTCATGCGGGACTACCTCTGTGCAGAGATCAACCCGTAGCGCATCTTCTGGCGTGATCTTATCGGCTGTTAGCAAATAGCGAAGCGCGAAACTCGGCGAAACAGCTTCTGTCAAAAGTAACGGCCCACTCATAGAAGAAATACCGCGCATCACTTGTGGCCACCAGAAAAAGCCCTTTTCCGACATTATCCGAATATCGGATAAAAGTGCGAGCCCAGCCCCTTGCGCTATACAGCCACCATTAATCGCCGCGATAATCGGCTTATAGCAGCGCCGCATTGTGAGATAAAGTTCGTTGGAAAGACGTGACCGTTCTTTATCTCCATCGGATCGAGCGAGATTTAGCTTTTCCTTTAAGTCAGCACCTGCACAAAAAATTGGGTCCTCACCACAAAGTACTGCGAGCCATATCTCCCTATTATTTTGCACCTCGTTGAAACACGCCATCAATTCGTTTCGCATAGCAATATTGAGAGCATTTCGTGCTTCGGGACGTGACATGGTGATATAGGCCGTGTGTTCGCGAAGCTGCCATTTTACAGCATCGAAAGATGACGGATCGAAACTATCGGTAGGCTGGATAGCGACTTCGGCTGGCATGGTTCTCTCCCTTGGAAATTTGATTAAAGTAGTTTATCAGAACCGCAACTTGAAGAATATCTTACAAGTGCCGCGTGGGTGACAATAGCAATCACTCGGTTACAATCATACAAAAGTCAGTATGGGGAAGGATATGGTGTTCGACCAGAATAGGACGGGCCCTTTAGCGGCTTATCGCGTCATCGAAATGGCCTCCACGGCGGCAGGTCCAATTTGTGGACGAATGATGGCCGATGCAGGCGCGGAAGTCATCAAGATTGAACCGTTCAGCGGTGATCCTATCCGCACAGCGGGCAAACAAAACAAAGGGAAAGGTCTCTATTCAGCGAGTTTGCTCCGTAATAAAGATACAATTGCCGTCAATCTCAAATCCGATAAAGGTCGTGCAATTATTAAACAACTTGCCGCCCACGCACACATAATCATCCAAAATTTCTTACCCGGGAAGCTCGATGCCTGGGGCATTGGCTATAAAGAATTATCGAATATAAATCCCGCAATCGTGATGATGAGCATTAGTGGCTACGGACAATCAGGTCCGCTGCGGGACAAACGCGGTTATGGGGTGATTTGCGAAGCCTTTAGCGGATTACGCCATATAATTGGCGATCCAGACCGTCCACCCGCCCGGGTCGGGATGGCAATGACCGACTATATCACCGGCCTTTACGGTGCCATGGGAGCAATGATGGCTCTTTTAAATGCTAAAGACACAGGAATTGGACAGGAAATTGATCTGGCTCTCTACGAAGCTGCTTTTAGTCTACTCGAAACCCATGTGCCAAACTATGATCAGCTCGGGACAATTGTAAACCGAGTTGGACCCGCGTTACCCGATAGTGTGGTCAATAACCTCTACCGCACGCGAGACAATGTCTATCTGCATGTTCAAGGATCACAAGATCCCGGTTTTGCGCGACTAATGAATGCTATCGAACGCCCAGATATAGCTCAGGACGAGCGCTATCGAACCCGTCGCGCCCGCGTGGCAAATGCCGATTATGTCGAACAAACTCTTGAGTCTTGGTTTGCCGAACATGACATTATTGATGTTGAAGAAACATTCACCAAGTGCGGCGTTACCTTCGGGCGGATCAACACTATAGATCAGGTTTTTGAAGATCCACATTTTCAAGCCCGTAATATGCTGCCGAAGGTGTCTGACGACGTGTTAGGCGAAATTGTACTCGCTGGCTTAGTGCCAAAATTTCTTGGAACACCGGGCAAATTAAGACATTCAGCTAAGCCAGTAGGCTATGATACGGAACGAGTGCTAACCGAATTTTGTGGCTATAACAAAGACGAAGTATCTCGCCTTGAAAGAGAAGGTGTGGTTAAGTGCGACCGCGCTGAAACCTCAGTTTTCAAATAATATTTTGTACGAGTAAATCAGGAGGAGAATCCAAATGGAAGGGATCGATCCCAGCCGGATGGCGGAAGATAAAGTTTGTGTAGTCACCGGTGCTGGACGCGGTATCGGTAAGGCCATCGCAATAATGCTCGCAGAACACGGAGCCAAAGTAATAGTCAACGATATCGGCGCCGCTTTGGATGGTTCAGACGACGACGCTGGTGTTGCTGACGAAGTCGTAGCCGAAATCAAAGCAGCCGGGGGCGAGGCCGTGCCCAACAAAGATACGGTAGCGACCTACAAGGGCGCAGAAGGCATGGTGCAAACAGCACTGGACACCTACGGCCAAATTGATGTTGTGGTAAACAATGCGGGTATCCTCCGCGATGTAATCTTCCATAAAATGACCGAGGATGACTGGGACAGTGTCATGAATGTGATGTTCAAGGGCACTTTCAATGTGAGCCGCGTCGCCGCAACACATTTTCGCCAGCAATCAAGCGGATCGTTCATTCATATGACCTCTACATCTGGACTGCTTGGTAATTTCGGGCAAGCCAACTACGGCGCTTGTAAACTTGGTATTGTCGGGTTCTCCAAATGCATCGCGTTGGATATGGCGCGCTATCAAGTGCGGTCGAATTGTATTGCGCCCTCCGCCTGGAGCCGGATGACAAGCTCGATCCCCACCAATACGCCGGAACAGAAAGCCCGCGCCGCACAGCGCCAACAGGTCACCCCAGCCAAGAATGCACCAATGGCGGTGTTTCTCGCAAGCGATATGAGCCGCGATGTGACTGGACAGGTCTTTTCCACCCGTCACAACGAGATACATCTGTTTGGCCAACCGCGTCCTCTAAGGACTATGCAAACCGCTGAAGGCTGGACCCCGGCAACAATCGCGGAGCGGGTTATACCGGCCATGAAGCACAGTTTCTTGCAGCTTGACCGTACCGCCGACATTTTCCCCTGGGATCCGGTCTAGGAGCTTAAAAGATGACGATCGATTACGACAAGTTGATGAACTGGCCATTCGAAGAAACCCGCCAGACAATCTCCCCAAAAGACGTCATGCTTTATGCCCTTGGCGTCGGCATTGGTGCTGATCCTGTGGATGAAAATCAGCTTCGCTTTGTCTACGAAAAAGATTTGGCGGCACTTCCCTCAATGGCCTCGGTGCTTGGGTATCCCGGCAACTGGCTCCGCAATCCGGATTCCGGCGTCAATTACCTGAAGCTGGTCAATGCCGGCAATGCATTTACTATTCACAATCCAATTCCCGTCGAAGGTACACTAGTCGGCCAAGCCAAAGTGGAATCAATCATCGATAAAGGTGAAGGCAGGGGCGCACTAATTTCCAGCACTCGGGACGTTGTGCACGAGGAAACAGACAGCCTTATCTGCACCATCCGGGCATCGACCTATTGCCGCGCTGATGGCGGCTTTGGAGGCCCTTCCGGTCCGGCGGCACCACCGCATGTTATTCCTGATTCAGTGCCTGACTTGACCTGTGAATTATCAACACTACCTCAGTCAGCGCTCATATATCGCCTAAGCGGCGACTATAATCCGCTTCACTCGGACCCGGACATAGCTACAAAGGCTGGCTTCGAAAGGCCCATTGCACACGGCCTGCTTACCTATGGTGTAGTCTGCCATGCGCTGGTCAAAAGCTGTTGCGGTTACGACCCGCTAAAGTTCAAAGGAATGGAAGGCCGGTTTTCAGCCCCCGTTTTCCCCGGTGAAACCATTCGCACTGAAATGTGGCACGATGGGGAAACAATATCATTCAGAGCCAGTATCCCCGACCGGGACAATGCAGTCGTGCTCAACAACGGCAAAGCGACTATTACTGCATAGACTAAAAGTAACAGCAATACGGCGCCTTTTCACCTACGCACAAGCCCGCTACAGTGCTCGCGCTGTAACAGTTTAAGGAGAAATTCGATGGTCGATCTCACACAGATCTCACCAAGACAAAAATATTTGGATCACCTGCAGAAAGGCGAATTAGCCTACCAGGTGTGCACTGACGATGGTGCGGTCATTTTTTATCCGCGCGTGGTTGCTCCGGTAACCGGCAGTGAAAATTTGGAGTGGAAAATCAGCGCGGGACTAGGCACCGTCTATTCCAGTACTACCGTTTGCCCACGCGGTAAGGAGCCCTATGATGTTTCCCTTATCGATATGGATGAAGGGTTCCGCCTTATGAGCCGAATAGACGGTATGGATCCGATGGATGTCGAAATTGGTATGCGAGTTAAATTCAAGGTGCAACAAGACGACGAGGGGTCAGATCCCTATCCCGTCTTTGAACAGGTGGGGGAGTAAGCTAAAATGGACCTCAGAGGAAAAGTAGCCCTTGTTGGCGCAGCGGAATCCGATTTAGGCAAGGTTGCCGAGAATACCAGCCACCTTGATCTTATCGGCCAAGCAACTATGCGGGCACTGGACGATGCCGGATTAAAATTATCCGATGTGGACGGCGTATTTGCCGCTACCAGTCAATCTCGTATGGTAGGTCTCGGTACATGTGAATATCTAGGGATTAAACCGGCCTATATCGATTCCACACAAATTGGTGGGTCGTCTTTCATGTCCCATGTGAGCCATGCGGTCGCAGCCATCGTTACCGGCAAGTGCCAAGTGGCCCTAATTACCTATGGATCAACCCAACGCACCATGAGCCGGGCCGCCACTAGCCAACGGGAAATCGCTTGGTACGAAGACCCGTATAAACCCATGATGCCACCTTCAGCCTATGCAATGGCGGCAGCGCGCCACATGCATGAGTTCGGCACTACCCGCGAACAGCTGGCAGAAATTGCGGTCGCCGCTCGCCAATGGGCGATGAAAAACCCAGTGGCCTTTAATCGCGATCCACTCACCGTGGAAGACGTGATGAATTCGCCAATGATCAGCTATCCCTTTACCATTCGTGATTGCTGTTTAGTTACAGACGGTGGCGGTGCCATTGTCCTCACCTCTGCTGATAGGGCGACGGATTTGAAACAACCGCCTGTTTATATCCTCGGCACAGGCGAGCATATCAGCCACGCCAACATCAGCTGCATGGGCGATATGACAACTACGGCAGCGCTTGAATCCGGCCAACGGGCCTACGCGTCTGCCGGCGTCACTAAGGACGATATTGACGTATTAACGCTGTACGATGCCTTCACCATCACGACACTATTGTTTCTGGAAGACCTTGGTTTTTGCCCCAAGGGTGAAGGCGGATCATTCGTAGAAAATGGGCATATTGCACCCGGTGGCGGATTACCGGTAAACACTTCCGGCGGTGGGCTCTCCTATTGCCACCCCGGTATGTACGGCCTGTTCTGTTTGATCGAAGCAGCGCGGCAGGTACGCGGCGAGTGCGGCGAGCGGCAGGTGGACGGTGTAGACCTGGCCTTGGCACATGGCAACGGCGGTGTACTTTCCAGTGAATGTACGGTGATCATGGGAAGCGATGCGACCATTTAGCATCTCCCGTCTTGCCGACACCAAAGATCCCCCATGGCGCACAAAATGCGCCGTGGGGTCATTTTTTCACATCATCGTACGGTATATTCGGCGCTTTCCTTGCTATCCTGCCGCGATAAATCCCCTATTCGCCATAAGCATAATATGGCTTAACGCCACCCTCGCACTCGCACAAAAGCCCAACGAACCGGAAGTAGACCTGGAAACCGGATGTCCTATCAACAGAGAACATATTGTTCCTTTTCTGCGAACTGTCCCAGCGGATGGGCGCCTTTACGCAATTCAACGCCAGGCCGTCGGTATGCACATTGATGAAGTAATCAAAATTATGGGCGGGGAAGAAAAAGCCATGGCTCTCGCGGAGGTCACAAAAGCGCTCACCCAACAAAAGTTCGACAGAGACGACTATATGACCCAGGCGGAACGGCGGTTTAATCACGACATGATTTTACGGTCTAACGCCCTAATCAAAATTTTAAAATGCAGGTTATCGCGGACCAAAACCTAACTGAGAAGTTTTTACTCTTCAAACCTATTCCGAAACTCTTTGAATGCGACCGGCATCGTTTTCATTTCTTGAATTAGGTCCGCAGGCACCTTTGGATCGACGCCAGGTACTTGATTGACATAAATCGTGTCGGAAACACCCTCATAACGCATTTTGATAGCTTCCATGATTTCATCATGCCTACCGACCGCAACAAACAATCGCACATGATCGTCCGTTAATTGCTTAGCCATTTCCTTCCATTGACCTTTCTTTGACATGGTATGGAGTTTCAGTCCCATGTCCTCCTCACCATGGGCCGCCCATACTGGCAAGTAAGTGCGGGTAGACCCATAGAAGGCCAATCGCTCGCGCACCCATTCAAATTGCTTCGCGACCGTCTCGTCATCCGGCCCGGTAATTACATACCCGCCACCTACTATTTCAAAGTTATCACGCTTCATACCGCTCTCGGCCCAGCCCTTTTTAAGTTCCGGCAGCAAAGTATTGATCATATATTTACGAGTACAGAAGGAATGCAGTCGCACACCATCAGCCACCCGCGCCGACAATCGGATCATCGCAGCGCCGACCGCCGCTAACGTTACCGGTACCATAGGCAAGCCTGCAGGTTCTGGCGAGAATACCGGTGTCATTAAATCGAAGCGGTAATGTTCGCCCTGAAAATCGAGTTTGTCACCCTTCTCCCAACACCGCCAAATAGCCCTTAAGGACTCGATATATTCCTTTAACCGAGGCGCTGGTGCACTCCAAGGCACACTGAAACGTCGTTCATTATGCCCTTTCACTTGGCTCCCTAGCCCAAGGACGAAACGGCCATTGGAACTACGCTGAAGGTCGTTAGCCATACAGGCGACATTCATCGGGCTTCGCGCAAACGCGATCGCGATTCCAGTCGCCAGCTCGGCCCGCTCCGTAACCGTGGTGGCGGCCGCAAAGGGCAGAAACGGGTCATGCGCCAGCTCAGATGTTTTTAATCCGTCAATCCCGAGTTTCTCATACCTAACGGCCTCTGCTTGCGCCGCCTTTAAGTCATCTTGTGGCAACAACGCCATTACCCTCATATTTTCTTTCCTTTTTAGTCTTTGATTTTGTCCCGCAACATCGCAAGCGTCTGTTTCGTCTCATACTCAAGCAGCTGCATCAATTTCGATGCATCCATCGCCCGGGATAGGCCCGCCGCTTGACCGGCCCACATTGGCGCAAACTCTGGTGTCCCTTTTGCCGCAGCAGCGGCGCCCAACGCTTTGCCCCCATCATAGGTCATGGGGTAGCCAGGCACCTCATCCGCCCGATCACGAAGTTCATCAACAAAACGGTTCACTATCGCACGCGCCGGACGACCGGATATAACGGTCGTAAGTTCTGTTCTCAAAGCTCTATCGCCTAACAAAAACTGGCGATAAGTATCTGGGGCCCCACTTTCAGCGCAAGGAATAAACGCTGTTCCCAATTGGACCGCATCCGCTCCCAGAGCCAAAGCCGCAGCGATACCATTACCATTCATAATACCACCAGCAGCTATAACCGGTATGTCGATCGCATTCACTACTAAGGGTACCAAGGCCATGGTCGTGACATGCCCATCCTCAAAGGGTTCTTCCACGGTCCCTCGATGGCCGCCAGCCTCGAAGCCCTGTGCAATTACCGCATCCATCCCTGCTGCAGCAGCAGCCTCCGCTTCGGCGAGGTTCGTCACAGACGAAATCAACGTCGCACCATAGGCTTTTAGCGCATCAGTACGCTCCGGCGTTGGCAAACCAAAATGAAAACTCACAATAGGTGGGCGTTCATCCAAAACTACTTGGAGCAAATCATCATCAGCGTTGAAAGACATATAAATTTCATTCAGTGCCTTAGGGGTTTCCGCATCAAACTCATCCATAAAGGGTTTGAGCGTCTCCAACCAAGCCGCCTCCTTTGCCGGATCACGAACCGGGCGATCATGCACAAGGAAGTTCGCATTGTAGGGTTTGTTTGTTGCTTGTCGTAGAGTTTGCATCGATTCCAATACCTGCTCAGCATTCGCGGCTCCAAACCCAAGCGATCCCAATCCACCCGCGTTAGAAACTGCTGCTGCCAAGGCTGGAGTAGCGGTACCTGCCATTGGAGCCTGGATAATCGGCGTATTGATGTCAAAAAGCTCTGTAATACGTGTTTTCATATTTCTTTCTCTCCCGTTACGACCACGCATCAGATATGATGAACCCTAAACCCATGCAACAAACTTCCAAACAAAGCCAACCAATAGAAAACAAGGGCATTGCCTCCTTTGCAATACTTCCCGCAGCGTTTCAAGATTGGTTTAAAAACCAAGGCTGGACACCGCATCCTCATCAGCTACACATGCTCGCTGCGGCTACGCAAGACCAACACGCTCTCCTAATAGCACCAACCGGTAGCGGCAAAACCTTGGCTGGCTTTTTTCCTACGCTTGTAGAACTCACCAACATCAACTGGGCTGGGCTACATACGCTTTATGTTTCCCCTCTTAAATCTCTTACACAGGACATTCATCGCAATCTAGAAACCCCAATAGCAGACCTCGACCTCTCGATTACGGTAGAAACGCGCACCGGCGACACACCCCAAACCAAACGCCAACAGCAGCGGCGTAAACCACCAAATATTCTACTCACTACACCAGAGAGCCTAGCGCTCTTACTTTCCTATCACGATGCCCGCTACATTTTTCGCAACACACGCCGTATTGTGATTGATGAAATTCACGCAATTGCTGGCACAAAACGCGGCGATCAACTAGCTCTCTGCCTCGCCAGGATACAAAAACTATCACCTCGCTGCCAACGCGTTGGCCTGTCAGCTACCGTCGCATGGCCCAATGCAATGGCTGCTTGGTTGTCCCCTAGCGCAGACTCAAAAAGCGTCTTACGAATATTGGGCAAAGACGGAGCAGAACCCCGTATTAAAATTTTGCGAACCGATGAACCCATGCCCTGGTCTAGCCATTCGGCCCTCCACGCGATGACGGATGTGTACAAAGCAATCAAGAATGCCAAAACTACGTTGGTTTTCGTAAATACACGCGCCTTTGCGGAAATGACTTTTCAAGCCTTATGGAAACTCAACACGGACGCCTTACCCATCGCATTGCATCACGGCAGCCTAGAAAAGGAATTACGCCGCCGGGTGGAAACGGAAATGGCTGCCGGAAAACTGCGCGCCGTTGTTGCCACATCGTCATTAGATCTCGGCGTGGATTGGGCTGCGGTAGATTTGGTTATTCAAATTGGCGCGCCAAAGGGCGTTAGCCGTCTGATCCAGCGGATCGGCCGCGCAGGTCACCAACTGGACACACCGAGCCGGGCCCTATTAGTTCCGGCTAACCGTTTTGAAGTATTGGAATGCCGTGCCGCACTGGAAGCCATTTATGCGGGCACTCTGGATGGTGATGCGCCCCGACCCGGCGGCCTGGATGTCCTTGCTCAGCATATTCTAACCCTTGCTTGTTCCGGCCCATTCTTCGCCGATGATCTGTATGAAGAGGTTACCAACGCCGCACCGTACGCAGAGCTAGAACGCTCCGATTTTGATGATATCCTCGCTTTCGTCGATCATGGCGGATATGCCCTTAGAACCTATAAGCAATGGCGCCGCTTAAAAATTCTGAAAGACGGTCAATATAAAGTGGCTTCGTCCAACGTCGCCCGTCGTTTACGAATGAATATTGGTACGATTATTGAGGCGGCAAAGCTGAAAGTCCGCCTAAATCGCGGTCGTTATTTAGGGGAAGTGGAAGAGTATTTTGTAATTGGCCTAGAAGCCGACGATACTTTCATTTTTGGCGGCAGGTTGCTGCGCTTTGAAGGTATTCGGGATATGACTGTCATCGCAAGCCCGGCAACTGGCAAGGAACCCAAGGTCCCAGCCTATCAGGGAGGCCGCCTTCCCCTTACGACTCATCTTGCGGACCGTGTACGTCATATGTTGAGTGATCCGTCACATTGGTCGCTATTACCGCCTCAGGTTCGCGAATGGCTTGCTATCCAACGCTCCCGCTCTGTGATGCCACCGGAGGACGGTCTGTTAGTTGAAACGTTTCCACGCGGTAAACGCGAATTCATGGTCGCCTACTGCTTTGAAGGCAGAAACGCTCATCAAACACTCGGCATGCTCCTCACGAAGCGTATGGAGCGACTAGGATTAGGCCCCATAGGCTTTGTCGCAACCGACTATGTTATTGCTATCTGGAGCATGCATCCTGCAACAGAGCTAGAAAGTTTATTCGACGAAGATATACTCGGTGATGATTTAGAGGACTGGATGGCAGATTCCTCAATCCTACGCCGTACCTTCCGCAACGTTGCGGTTATCGCAGGGCTTGTGGAACGGCAATATCTCGGCAGAAAAAAAACCGGTCGTCAGGTAACTGTCAGTTCCGACCTTATTTACGACACTTTACGACGCCATCAGCCCAATCACATATTACTGCGCGCAACGCGACGGGACGCGGCTTATGGCTTCACAGATATTCACCGCCTGGGAGATATGCTACGCCGTGCCAAAGGAAAAATTTTGCACAGACGGCTGGATCAAGTGTCCCCTTTGGCGGTACCAGTGTTGTTAGAAATTGGAAAAGAGCGCATCGACGGCACCACTTTTGACCTCATGCTTGACGAGGCCGAAGCGAGCCTGGTAGCCGACGCAATGGGACTGAGCTCATGACTTATAAAGTAATAAATTTCCAGGGAGAGACTTTGCACTGTCACTTATCTGGCGCATTGGTTTGGCCATCCACTCAAACGGTAATCGTTTCCGACCTTCACTTAGAAAAGGGTTCCGCTTTCGCACAGCGCGGCATTCTGCTGCCACCCTATGACAGTCGTGATAGCTTGAATAACCTGGCCGTGGTCCTCAAAAATTCTTCAGCCAATCGGGTCATTTGCCTTGGCGACAGTTTTCACGACCAATCGGCCTTCGAACGCCTAGGGATAGAGGAGATATCTCTTATCCAACGAATGACAACCTTTAGAGATTGGATCTGGATCACCGGCAATCATGATCCCGACCCTCCAACCCATCTGGGTGGTCAGGTCAGCATGGAATTTGCACTCGGTCCCATTACCTTCCGTCACATCGCCAAACCACAAGCCAATATGGGCGAAGTTTCCGGCCATTACCACCCAAAGGCCCGTGTCTCTGTTAGGGGTCAATACCTAAGCGCGCCCTGTTTCATTACAGATGGAAAAAAACTCATTCTCCCAGCGTTTGGTGCCTATACTGGTGGGTTAGACGTCACGGACCCCGCCATCGATGTCCACTTCAAAAAGGGTTACAACGTTCATTTGCTGGGTCAGCAAAAGGTTTTTAGCTTCCCGAAAAACGCACTTTCAAAGAAGCGAAGGCATGAAGCTAATATGATTTTATAAGGCTCATTGATTGGCTTTCGTTGCGGGTCTACACTGGGCGCAACAACCTCCTTACTTCAAGGATTTTTAGTATGACCGGAAAAAACGGCGTAATGATATGCGGCCATGGTAGCCGCGATGAAGATGCAGTGCGTGAATTTAAAGTGCTGTCAGAAGCCCTCATAAAGCGATTCCCAGACATGCCGGTTGAATACGGCTACCTGGAATTCGCTACTCCAATCATTAAAGAAGGGTTGGCAAAATTAACCGAAGCAGGGGTTTCCGATGTATTGGCAGTACCCGCGATGTTATTTGCCGCGGGGCACGCAAAGAATGATATTCCATCAGTGCTGAACCGATATCAAGCGGAACATGCCGGTCTAAATATTCACTACGGTTCGGAACTTGGCCTGGATATCAAAATGACACGCGCTGCCGGTGAACGAGTGCGCGAGGCACTTTCATCTAGCAATTCCGTCATTGATCCAGCCGAAACGCTGCTGATGGTGGTGGGGCGCGGAAGCTCAGACCCAGACGCAAATTCTAACGTCTCGAAATTAACCCGCCAATTATGGGAGGGGTTGGGTTTCGGTTGGGCAGAAACCTGTTATTCCGGCGTCACCTTCCCATTGGTAGAGCCTGGTCTCGAACATGCGACACGGCTCGGATTTAAACGAATCGTCGTTTTTCCGTATTTCCTATTCACCGGTGTTTTGGTTAAACGAATTTACGAGCATGCGGATATCGTTGCCGCCCGGCATCCGGAAATTGAGTTCATAAAGGCTGGCTATTTAAATGATCATCCTTTGGTATTGGATACACTTGCGGAACGCGTGAGCAATATCCTTTCCGGCGATAACAATATGAACTGTCAGCAATGTAAATATCGCGAACAAATATTGGGCTTCGAAGACCAAGTAGGGTTACCGCAAGATAGCCATCACCATCACGTAGAAGGCATCGGCACCGGCGACGGGCACAACCACGATCACGATCATGCGCACGACCATGATCACAGTCATGATCATGGACACCACCATCCTTACCCGCATGCGGATCACCCCTTGGGGCCGCGCACTCTAAAGCGAATTTAAGGTATAATCTGCGCCCGTAAACAGCCTATGATGGCGCTGATGGACTATATTCGCGACCCCAAAGAGATTTACCGCCGTTCCTTCGAGATGGTTGCGTTGGAAACGGACATCTCCGGCATACCGCCCGAAGGGGTACCTTTGACGCATCGAATTGTGCATGCCTGCGGTATGCCGGAAATTGCCACAGAACTGCGTATGACAAATCATGCGATTAGGGCCGGCAGGAATGCATTACTTGAGGGCGCCGTAATTCTTACAGATTGTAATATGCTTGCCTCGGGCATCATCCGCGACCGATTACCGAACGACAATGATATCATCTGCACATTAAATGACACACAACCGGAAGCCGGTAACACACGTTCTGCCGCCGCAGTAGATGCTTGGAAGCAACATCTAGAGAATGCGGTGGTTGCCATCGGCAATGCACCAACTGCATTATTCCGGCTCCTAGAAATTTTACAAGATGGCGCACCAAAACCCGCTGTAATTTTGGGATTCCCAGTTGGATTCGTGGGTGCGGCAGAGTCAAAAAAAGCACTCACGCTAAGTAATTTGGGAATTAATTTTATCACGCTTCTAGGCCGCCGCGGCGGTAGCGCAATCGCTGCTGCATCGGTTAACGCACTCTCTTCGGATAAAATCACATGAGCCGTTGGCTATCTATAATAGGCATTGGTGAAGACGGCTACTCCGCGCTTTCGCCAGCGGCCCGAACACTAGTTGAAAACGCCGAATTAATCATCGGAGGTACGCGCCATCTAGCTATGCTTCCCACCGGTGCCGCCAAGCACATGTCATGGCCGTCGCCTATACATGATGCGGTGAAGAACCTTCCGTCCCATAGAGATAAGTCACTTTGCATCCTCGCCACGGGCGATCCCTTTTGTTTCGGTATCGGACGAAGGATTGCCGCCATCATCCCGATAAATGAAATGACCGTAATTCCTAGTCCATCGGCTTTTAGCCTCGCCTGCGCACGCTTGGGTTGGTCATCCCAAGATATTGATACCCTTACGCTTCATGGCCGTCCCGGCCCACTCCTAGAGCCAGCCATTCAACCAAATGCTAAACTACTTATTCTCGCTCAAAATTCTAACACCCCTAACGAGGTTGCTAAAAAATTGATCGCCCGCGGTTATGAAAAAAGCAAACTTACCGTATTGGAATGCATCGGTGGTGATGACGAGCGAATACGTCGCTCTTTGGCTATTGATTGGGCCTTTAATGACAGCAACCCTCTCAATGTTGTAGCTGTCGAGTGTATTGCCGGACCGAACCCCCGGCATCTTTCTCGGCTAAGCGTGTTGCCCGATGAAGCTTTCCAACATGATGGCCAAATTACGAAGCAAGAAGTGCGCGCAGCAACTCTTGCTGCACTTGCACCAGCGCCCGGCCAATTACTTTGGGATGTTGGCGCTGGAAGTGGCTCAATAAGCATTGAGTGGATGCGCCTAGACCGTCGTTCCCGCGCCATCGCAGTCGAATCGAAGGCAGATCGGCTAAAAATAATCGCTCAGAATGCTGCCGCACTAGGCACACCAGACCTTGAAATTATCGGTGGAAAAGCGCCTGAGGTCTGTTCTGGCCTTGCAAAACAGGATGCTGTTTTTATTGGAGGCGGCTTCTCGAATAAAAATGTTTTCGAAACCTGTTGGCGGGCTCTGAACCCTGGAGGGGTATTGGTTGCCAATGTTGTTACCGTGGAAAGCGAACAGGTTTTAATGTTCTTGCAGCAAGCTCATGGCGGCTCACTTACTCGCATCGCAATTGCACGGGTGTCAGCGGTTGGCACTAAGAGTGGATGGCAACCATTGATGCCGGTTACCCAATGGCGTGTCGTCAAACCCTATGCGGACTGCAAAACGTGACGGGTGCGCTATTTGGCGTTGGTGTTGGGCCAGGTGATCCGGAACTGATTACTCTCAAAGCACTACGCTGTATCGAGACGGCTGATATCATTACTTACCCAAAGCTGGAAGACACGCCCAGTTTTGCGCGCGCCATCGTGGAGGAATTTGTTACTGACAGCCAAGAGGAGTTTCCAATCACGATCCCGATGTTGGTTGACCCAGAACCAGCGCAAAAAGCCTACGCCGCCGCGGCAAAAGCGATCGCAAAAAAACTGGAGCAAGGGAAAGTTGTCACGGCCCTTTGCGAAGGCGACCCCTTTTTCTATGGTTCTTTCCAGTTTCTATTTTCACGCCTTGCTATTTCACACCGCGTTGAAATTGTTCCTGGCGTTTCCTCGCTTATGTCTTGCGCCGCCTCAACCTCGATGCCACTTTCGGCACGTAACGACATACTTACTATCCTTCCCGCTCCTTTAAACAATGAGAAATTATGCGCACGCCTTGAGGATACGGACGCGGCTGCGATAATTAAAATTGGACGGCATTTCAATCGTGTTCATGAACTGATTCAGACGCTCGGACTTGAAAAACACGCACGTTATATTGAACGCTCAACCCTTCCGACAGAACGGATTCTACCCTTGGATAGCGTTGATGGAAATAAGGTACCGTATTTCTCAATGATATTGATCCATAAGCGCGGTGAGGCGTGGCAATGAGTAAATACCGCGCTGCAATCGTTATTATAAATGATACGAGCTTGGCACTAGCACAAACAATATCGAGGTTAATTCCAAACTCGGAAATCCACGGGCTAACGAAGCGCATCGTTAATGTTGATGTTCAGTTCGAGGATACGATCAACCATTTGCAAAACCTGTTCACAAGCAACAGGCCGATTATCGGTATCTGTGCCAGCGGTATTCTAATCCGCGCCCTTGCAGCCGTAATTTCTAATAAGGCCAAGGATCCGCCGGTAATTGCGATTGGCCAGGATGGATCAAGTGTTGTGCCACTTTTAGGCGGACATCATGGTGGCAATGACCTGGCGACTAAAATAGCACATGGTATCGGCGGGACGCTAGCACTCACAACCGCCAGTGATACTACGTTCGGCATCGCTTTGGATGATCCACCAAGTGGTTACCATTTATCTAACCCTGAAAGGTTGAAACCATTTGTAGCCCGACTCTTAGCGGGAGAAAATATAAGAGCTGAAGGAGATATATCGTGGCTCACGGAAAACCAATTACCACTGGATGATACGGGTAGCTTATCGATTATCATCGATGAACATCTACAAGATGCAGCACCCAATCAGCTCGTTTTCCATCCGGAAACACTCGCACTTGGAGTGGGTTGTGAAAGAGGTTGTAGCCTTGAAGAATTACAAACACTGGTCAGTACAACCCTAACCCACAATAACCTTGCCGCCGCGTCCGTCGCAGCTATCGTCTCAATAGATTTAAAATGTGACGAACCCGCCGTCGAAGCTGTTGGCGCCATGCTCAATCGGCCGGTCCGCTACTTCGATGCAAAACGCCTAGAAAAGGAGACACCTCGTCTCGCCAATCCCTCGAATGCCGTTTTCCACGCGGTCGGATGCCATGGCGTCGCGGAAGGAGCGGCCCTTGCCGCAATTGGTGAGTACGGCGAACTTATTGTCCCAAAACAAAAATCGCTGCGGGCGACCTGTGCTATCACGAAATCTGACAAGCCCCTAAGGCCCGATAAATTTGGCCGCGGAAAGGGGTCATTGGCCGTGATCGGGTTGGGCCCGGGGCAAGCCGCATGGCGAACCGAAGAAGCAAATACACTTTTAACAAAAGCGACAGACCTAGTCGGCTATAGCGGCTATTTAGATTTATTGACGGGGTTCCCCTTGCAGTCAAAGACGCTACATCCCTACAAGCTCGGAGAGGAGATAAACCGCGTTGAGGCCGCGCTCGATCTTGCCGCAGAAGGCAAAAGAGTGGCCCTTATTTGTTCCGGTGACCCTGGTATTTACGCGATGGCAGCCCTGGTGTTTGAAAGTTTAGATCGAGAGCGTAACCAGGACTGGAAATGGGTCGACATTACCGTAGTGCCTGGTATATCCGCCATGCAGGCAGCCGCGGCCAGGCTTGGTGCGCCCCTAGGTCATGATTTCTGCGCAATTTCCCTTTCTGATTTATTAACCCCATGGTCGGTCATTGGGCGACGCTTAAAGGCCGCTGCTTCAGGGGATTTCGTTGTCGCCATATACAACCCTGCATCACAAAAGCGCCGGGATCAATTAGTACGTGCACTGGAAATATTGGCACCGGACCGTAAAGCCGATACTCCCATTGTCGCCGCGCAGCATTTAGGTCGTCGACAAGAGACAATATCCATTCATACTTTCTCAAACTTTGATCCAAACATAGTAGATATGTCGACGTTGGTTCTCATTGGATCCAGCAAAACGCGCCAACTCTCCGGCGCAAGGGATTGGGTCTATACCCCGCGCGGCTATGGCGCCAAATCTGCTGCAAAAAAGAAGGCCACATCATGACGATCCATTTCATCGGCGCGGGCCCCGGCGATCCAGAACTCATTACGATAAAAGGGCAGCGTCTTATTACTCAGTCGCCGGTATGCCTGTATGCTGGTTCATTGGTCCCTGAAGCAGTTATAGCCGTCGCGCCTAAAGATGCTGATATCCGTGATACCGCCAGTATGACCTTGGATGAAATTATCCAAGTTATGCAAGAGGCCGCCGACAAGAACTTAGATGTGGCACGCGTACATTCCGGCGACCCCTCCTTATACGGTGCCATCGGCGAACAAATGCGCCGTCTTAAAGAGTTGGGTATTGCGTTCGATATTACGCCCGGTGTACCAGCCTATGCCGCGGCTGCCGCCGCCCTGGAAACAGAACTTACCCTTCCCAGCATCAGCCAAACAGTTATCCTAACGCGTACCGCAATGAAAGCTAGCGAAATGCCGCCCGGCGAAGAGCTTGCTCAGCTAGGCAAATCCGGCGCCACGCTCGCAATTCACCTTTCAATTCGAAATCTCCGGAAAGTACGCGCCGCAGTCGAGCCCAGCTATGGTAGCGACTGTCCAGTTGCCGTGGTCTATCGAGCAAGCTGGCCGGACCAAAAAATAATACGCGGCACACTAGCGACAATCGAAGAGCAAGTGCGCAATGCTAAGATTACACGCACGGCACTCATACTAATCGGTCCAGTTTTGGCAGCCGAAAATTTTAGCAATAGCGCTCTTTACAATCCATCACATGCGCACTTACTGCGGCCTTCCACAAGGCCTAGTTAAATAGCTTCTCCAACCAGGCAAATACTTGCTCTACCGTTTCACATTCATTAACAGGCCGATCGATTAGGACTGCACGACCGACCATCATCACCGGTATGGCAAGCGATCGCGCGGCTTGAATCTTTGCATAACTTGCGGCACCACCACTATTCTTTGATACCAACCAATTAATTTTATACTTACGTAATATCGCTATTTCATCATTCACTGAAAACGGTCCGCGGCCAGTAATGACAACACCCTGAGAAGATTCAATTATTTTATCCAAAGGATCAATAACCCGCACCAAATTCCAAAGATCACGACGAGACAAGAAGGGCGCTAATTCTTGCCGTCCAGTGGTCACAAAGGTCCTTGCATTTAACGGCAGAGATTCTGCTGCCTCGATAACCGATGATACAGCCGTCCATTGATCATCAGCATTTGCAATCCATGGAGCTCGCGTCAGGCGTATAAGGGGGGTCTTTGTCTGAATGCAAGCATCCACTGCATTGCTTGAGATTTGCTCAGCAAACGGGTGGGTAGCATCAACAACCGCATCTATATTATCAGCTACCAAATAATCAACGAAACCACCTATGCCTCCGAAACCACCTTGGCGCATGGCCCCGCTAACAATAGCAGGATTACGCGTGCGTCCTGCTAGGGACGTAATCGGCACGAAACCCCCATCTTTAGCAAGATACTTGGCTAAAGCTGCCGATTCGGTAGTACCACCCAGTATCAATACCTTAGGCATCAGATACACCAATCTTCAGACCTGTACGATCGAATACGATTACATTTAATGCAGTCTCGGACCCCTGAATCACCTTTGAGGCCTTCTCAGTCGCCTGGCGCGCTACGTAGTTACCAAGTGCCAATCCCGATTGAAGCGTAATTTCCAACGCGTGATTTGCTGTATTAGCGTTGCGAACAGCTTTCACAAGCTGATCATTACCACCGATCTTATAAGTACCCTCAGCCAGCCAATTGAAGTCTACTTGGCTACGCCCTGAATGTAAGTCGAGACACCCCTGGCCCAGTTTTGTGAGCTTGGCAAATCCACCGGCAATAGTTAGGCAAGGGACTGGATGGTCGCGTATATACTTCAACATTCCACCAGCAAAGTCCCCCATATCGACCAAGGCGAAATCCGATAACCCAAATAATTTTTGCACCGCCGCTTCTGAGGTCTTTCCAGTTGCAGCCGCTACATGATTAAGCCCGTTCGCGCGAGCCACATCAATGCCGCGATGGATAGAATGAATCCAGGCGGAACAAGAAAAAGGCTGTACAACACCTGTCGTACCCAAAATGGATAAGCCACCCTCTATCCCAAGACGCTTATTCCATGTTTTTTCAGCTAAACCTTCACCGTCCGGTACAGACACCTCGATAATCAGATCCCCACTATGGTCATACTGGTCCGCCAACTCCGATACAACTTCCAAGATCATCTCTCGGGGTTTTGGGTTAATTGCTGGCTCGCCAACTGCTAACGCTAAACCGGGCAATGTCACTGTACCCACCCCCTCGCCTGCGTGAAAGGAAACACCTTTACCCGCTCCACCTTCGCGTACTGTAACCACTATGATGGCGCCATGGGTTACATCAGGGTCATCACCTGCATCTTTTATGATGCCAGCTTGAGTATATCCTGCGCCCTTACCCTCTAGAGCTAGAGGAAAGAACGGCTTTTCTCCTTTGGGCAACACAACTCCCACAGGATCAGGAAAGTTACCGGTTAAAAACGCTGTATAGGCAGCTTTAAAGGCCGCTAGTGCGCAAGCCCCGGTCGTCCACCCTCGCTTTAATAGGTTTGATGATTGTGCTCTCATACCCATTTTTACCCCGAGCTGCTTTTGGAGGCTAGGCGATCTATTAATGGGGCGCTAGATTACTAAAATGATCCAAATTCCCTTTGAACTCCCATTATTCGAACCCGGCTCCGTTTGGCTTACCGGCGCTGGCCCGGGTGAACCGGGTCTCCTTAGCGTTTTAGCCTTGCATGGTCTTCAAAATGCCGACATTGTTGTGCATGATGCGCTCGTTCCAGCAGAACTTTTGCAAGCTACGCAGCGAAATGCCGAAATAATTTACGCCGGCAAGCGCGGTGGTATAGAATCCTCCAAACAAGCAGACATTTCAAAACGCCTTATTCAACTTGCGCGCGAGAACAAACGGGTTCTCCGCCTTAAAGGAGGCGACCCTTACGTATTCGGTAGGGGCGGTGAGGAAGCGTTAGCGCTGGTGGAAGCCCAGGTGCCTTTTCGCGTGATTCCAGGCATTTCAGCGGGCGTTGGTGGCCTCGCCTATGCAGGTATTCCCATTACACACAGGACAACTAATAGCGTGGTGACATTTATGACCGGGCACGATGCCAAAGGTACAACACCATCTTCTGTGAACTGGGAAGCGGTGGCGGCAGGCTCAACTGTATTAGTACTCTACATGGCGCTCCGTAATCTCAATGAAATTTGTAACCACCTACGAAAAGCTGGACGGTCAACGGCCGAACCAGTCGCACTGATCAGTAACGCGACGTTACCCAATCAACGGGTCTTAGAAACGACACTTGGTCATGCCTCCGCAGTAGCAATAAAGGAAGAAATTAAGTCACCTCTACTTGTAGTCATTGGAGAAGTCGTCCGGCTCCGCGAAAGTTTGAATTGGTTAGGTTTAGAGAAGAATCCTACAGATTAAATCCAACAAAAATATATTTCTCGGCTACTAAATACTACGTGTTCTCCCGCCGTCAACATTGATGGCTGTCCCACTAATCCGAGCAGCACGGCTGGATGCTAAAAACACGGCTAGATCCGCGATATCTTCCATATGGATGACGCACCGGAGCGGTACTTCCTCGCAAATTAGTGCTTTTGCGCCCTCTTCATCGAGCCCGTGCAGTTTCATCGTGCGTTCGATTAATTCATCCCATCGATCCGTATCAGTCGAACCAGGACAAATCGCATTAACCGTTATTCCTTTAGGACCGAACAAATTAGCCAAGGCTTTTGTAGCGCTATTTGTCCCCATGTTAATGGGCCCGGACATAGTAGAATGAAGTGATGGTTCTCGACCGCGAGTACCGGACAAATTAATTATCCGCGCCTGATCTGATTTTTCCAAATAAGATACACATTCCCTCGCCATCCGCATCAAGCCAATGGGCTTAATGATAAAGTTTTGTTCCAGCACATCTTCTGGAATATCGGTCAACCCGCCACGATAAAATCCTGCCGCATTATTAACTAGAATATCCAACCCACCCAAACTCTCAACTGCTTCATCAACCGCGGGTTTGATCCGTTCGCGCTCTAAAAGATCTAACTGAATGATTGGCGCCTGAACACCGTAATCGCCTGCCAAAGCTTCAGACAACGCTCTGCAAGCAGCCGGGTTACGGCCCAATAAGGCAACATTCACGCCCTCTTCTGCGAGCCCTTTAGCGATAGCCGAGCCAATACCTCGTGAAGCACCGGTGATTATCGCCTTTCGACCCGTTAGATTCAGGTTCATGTCAAATTACCCATTTAAAAGACAAAAAAATGTGCCCTAGGTTTTATTTTTTTAGTTTTTTAACCCCTACGCCCCACAACGAAGTAGACTGACAACCAGGTTTAATAAAAGTAAAGAGATTTAACCAAACATTCCGATAGCCTTCCAATAGAAATATTGAAGCGGCACCAAAAATAATATGACGGCGACAGCAGTTACAAAAGTTGCTTTAACGGCTTTGCCAACTTTAACCCCCCCAACAATAATCGCGACTGCGACGGGCGGTAAGGCATATGGTAAGAGGACAAGCGACTGCCCGGTCAACTCTATCATCAGAACGGTCAACAAAGGCAATCCAGTGGCCTGCGCGAGGGTTTCCGCAAGCGGTACAGTAATCGCCGGTGCACCAGGCGCGGTCATACCTAGTGCAGAAACGATGCCCAAGCCCAAGATTGAGACGAAGTTTAGTGCATCTTGCCCTTTCTCCGGTTCGAGCATATCAATTACATGCGATGCTAGAAACTTGTCCAAACCGCTATTAGACATGATAGCACCGATACTCAAAATACCAGCGATATAGAAAACTGGTCCAAAGTTAATTTTCAACTTAAAGGCGTCCTTTGAAAGCAGACCTGACCAGGGCAACAAGAGGATGACTGCTGCCGATAGGCCTATCCAGGCTGGAGAAATCCCATGGAGAAAGTCCGTTACCCAGAAGCCAAGGGTTATGGCCAGGAGCCAAGCTAATCGCCTTACTTTTCGATTTAATGGTTCAAGTCTTGCGTCGTGAAGCACGGGCATCGCCGTGCTTCGAAACAATAGGTAAATAACGCACCCGGAGAGAATACCTCGCAAGAGACCCATTACAGGAAAGTGAGTGATAAAATGTTCGGCGTAGGTTGGCTCAATTCCATAAACCGCTTCAATCGCGCCGATATGCACTACAACGGGCAGATTAGCCGGCAACAAACTCCAGCTTGGAAATGCACTGCCAAGTCCGACAGCCATTGCGATACCATTCGCGCCACGTGACCCTTTTTCAAACCCCATCCTATCGGCCAGAGCCAATGCAATCGGCATAAGTACAAGAATACGCGGTATCGTTCCCGGCATAACGACGGCAAGAGCAAAACTCAGAACCATCATGGCAGCAATAATACCGCCATAAGATAGTCTTACCCGAGACAACACGGCGTCCGCTAACCGCTTGTCAAGTTCACTCTCAGAGATAGCAACTCCAAGAACTAGACCACCGAAGATTAGCCAGGTTCCACCAGAACCAAACCCTGAAAAGGCAACGGCGGGCGGCGCAACCGCCAATAGCACCGCACCCAACATCAAGATGAGAGCCGTAACATGCTCTGGCAGTTTATGCGTGCTCCAAAATGAAATGGCCGTCAAAATCAGAGCACTAGTATGAAAGAAAGCCGTATTAACGCCTGTCGCAATAGGCCAAACCAGTAATATCACCGCAATGCAGAGCGCAATAACTACAATCGAATTTCCAGGATCTCTCAGAAACGCCGCCAAGGGAATGCTAATCGTTGGAAACTGTCACACCGGTTTCGGTTTCCCACAACCGGACTACCTCAGATTGATCGGGATCGAAACCAAATCGGTCCCGCGCCTCTTCCCATAGGCGCGCGGTTTCCCTTGCCATGGGCGCATATGCTCCCAGAGCAACTGCACTCTCAACTGCAATATTTATGTCTTTACAAATCAGCCCCACCGGCATGCCGGTACTAAACTTACGCGTCATGATATGTGGTTCGATTTTTTTCTCTATGGGATTGTTCCGCCCCGTGCAGGCTGACTTCAACGCATCCAGCGCAACGCCAGGCGCAATTCCGAACTTTAGAGCTACCGACATGGCCTCTATACCGGTGATGAGAGCTGCGGCATTAACATAGTTATTCAATGCCTTCATTGTATGAGCCCCGCCCAATATACCACAATCCGAGATTTCACTACCCATCGCTTCAAGCAAAGGACGGGCCCGGTCCTTGTCTTCTTGCCTTCCTCCCATCGTGATTAACAATGAACCATCAGCAGCAAAAACAACGCCGCCTGCGACCGGAGCATCCATAACTCTAATGCCTCTAGGAGCCAGCAATTTTCCTAGTGCTACTGTATCCGCCGGATTCGAAGTGCTCATATCAATGACAAGCGATCCGTCCACCATACCGTCAGCCACACCATACTTACCATCCTCACCAAGAATGACAGAGCGTACGATTTTACTGGTGGGCAACATAGTGATGACTGCGTCAACAGCTGCACCTAATGCTTTCGGATCGTTTTCACTGGAACAATCGTATTCATCTACAAATGCCTCGACAATTTCAGGGCGCACGTCCATCACAGTCAAGTTGAAGCCTGCCTCAACCAAATGGCGGGCCATATGCCTTCCCATATTTCCAATACCTACGAAGCCGATTTTTTGGATACCAGCCATAATCTCCACCTATTATTCCAGATTATTCTTAGAAAACCGGCGTGCCACTAACCGATGTTCGAATAAGATAACGGCGTTGCGGCAATTTATAATCCGTAATCGCCATGTGATGAGCGCCTACATTGTCCCACATCAACAAATCACCCGGCTGCCATTTATGACGGTAGAGATTTTCAGGGCGATACAAATGGTCGTAGAGGCTTTTTAGAACGGGAGCTGATTCCTCTTCGCTCTTGCCTTCAACACAGAATGTATTTGCCGGATTAGCGTAAATTGCTTTTCGTCCCGAATTCGGATGTGTCCGAAAAATTGGCTGCCATATATCAGGCGTTTTTGCTTTCTGCTCCTCTGTCATCGGAGGGCGCGGATGATCATGAATACGCTCCAATCGCTTCGCCTCCTGACGGCGGTTGTATTGCATGAAACAATGCTTACCCTCTAGCTCATTGCGTAGTTTTGGATCTAACGTATCGTAGGCATCAAATCCGCTGGCAAACAAGGTATCTCCTAAGGCATTACCGCAATCGTCATATGGAACTTCAATAGCATACAATACCGCCATCCGTGCTGGCACTTTCAGGAAACTCAAATCTAAATGCCAAGAATCGCCCGCATAGGCACTACCAATCGTACGTTCGCCATCCTTGATATTCGACAGCACATGAATTTCTGGAAACTCTGGCAATGAATATTCTTGTCGTACATGTGTTTCCAAATCACCAAATCGTTTTGAAAAATCTACGAGGTCACGCGGTTCAAACTCTTGCCCCCGTATATATAAAACACCGTATTCATCAAATGCATTCTCCAGCGCTCCGAACTGATCATCGTTGAGTGTTTTAACATCAACACCCATAACCTCGCATGCAAAAGTGTTATCACAAGCACGAATATCAAGTTTAGCATTGGAACGAACTGCCTGAAACATTTTTACTTGTCCTGCAAATTGATAGCTCTATCGTTATCATAGACGTCACGCCCAGGATACCCATCTTTCTACTCAATCTTACAAACAAGATTTCATAATTCTACCGGATAGCTAACTGTCTATTAAATCCGGCGGAGTTCTTTTCGAAATCCAGTCCATCAAGGGTAGCGGCATGAACAGGGGCAGAGATCAAGGTCGAGGATCTTCAAAAGGCGCTTAAAGCCTATAATATGAGTGATTCGGATATCAAGCCGGGTACCGCGAGAGCGCACCAAGCGTAATCTTTACCTGGTTCGGCTGCCAACTTGGTCGCCATCGTGAATAGGAACGCGATACTCAATATGAGTCCAATGAAACGCATTTAACTTAAGAAGGTCCGGTACGCAGGGTTGTTGGTCTCCGCGAAATACGGATACCCGAGTGAGTCCAGAAAAGATTGGAACGACCTCTCGTCCGCTGCGGGAACCTGCACACCGCAAAGCACGCGTCCATAGGCGGAACCGTGATTACGATAATGGAAGAGGCTAATATTCCAGCGCTCACCCATATGAGTCAGGAAGTTCATCAAAGCACCGGGGCGCTCCGGAAATTCGAATCGATACACCCGTTCGTCGACAATGTTGGATGGATGTCCCCCAACCATATGTCGAATATGCAATTTCGCCATATCATTATCCGTCAGGTCGCGCACCTGATAGCCATTCTTGCGAAGTATCTTAAGAATTAGCGACCGCTCGGTATTGCCTCCCGTTAAACCCACTCCGACGAAAATCTGTGCATCCGCCTGATCGGAATAGCGATAGTTAAATTCCGTGACGCTCCGCTTTCCAAGTATCTTGCAGAACTCGCGGAAGCTACCTTTCTTCTCCGAGATGGTGACAGCGAAAAGGGCTTCGCGGGACTGACCGATTTCGGCCCGTTCAGAGATGTGACGCAGCCGATCGAAATTTACGTTGGCGCCGCTGTTGATAGCGATCAGCGTCTTGCCATTCAAGCGCTTCCGGGCGGCATAGATTTTCATGCCCGCGATGGCGAGTGCACCTGATGGCTCCGCAATAGCGCGAGTGTCGTCAAACAAGTCCTTAATGGCGGCGCTCATTTGATCGACGTCCGCCAAAACGACTTCGTCGATGAGTTTGCGCGCGAGGCGGAAGGTTTCCTTTCCGACCTGAGCCACGGCGACACCGTCGGCGAAAATGCCTACCTGATCGAGTACGATACGCCGACCCGCCTTCAAGCTGTGATACATCGAGGCGGAATCGCTTGCCTCGACGCCAATGACTTTAATATCCGGGCGGATCGCCTTCACATAAGCCGCGACGCCCGTCGCCAGCCCACCGCCGCCAATCGGAACGAAGATCGCATGAATGTCGCCCATATGCTGGCGTAAGATCTCCATCCCAACGGTGCCTTGGCCTGCGATCACATCCGGATCGTCGAAAGGGTGTATCAAGGTAAAGCCCCTTTTCTCGATAATCTCAAGCGCTTTGGCGTAGGCCGTTGCGAAATCGTCGCCATGAAGGACAACCTTGCCACCCCATTTGCGGACGGCGTTGACCTTAATTTCGGGCGTGGTCTGCTGCATGACGATGGTTGCCGGGACATTCATTCGAGATGCCGCAAGCGCTACTCCTTGTGCATGGTTTCCCGCCGACGCGGCGATCACGCCTTTCTTGCACGCGGCTTTCGGCATATTCATTAATTTGTTGTAGGCTCCCCGCAGCTTGAAGGAGAACACCGGCTGCAAGTCTTCCCGCTTAATCAGGACATTGTTGTTCAGGCGCCGGGAGATGCCCGGCGCTGCCTCGAGAGGCGTTTCAATAGCGACGTCATAAACGCGCGCGTTCAAAATTTTATTCAGGTATTTCTGCAGCACCGTTCAATACTCACGTAAATTATTTTACGCCGTTCGCCTAAACCAATGTGAGTTCGAAGACAATGCGGCGGCTGGACACAGGAACGTGTTGGTGGGTTTCGATGCTTTTGTGCATCGCACCTTTAAGCTTCATGGTTTATTCTTGATGGTCAAACGTCACACGCGTTTCTGTGCTTTCGACTAAATTTAATTACTTATTTTTCTATACACTGAAATTTGATGATTTTTCCTTTAGTTATTCAAATTTACAGTTGAAATATTTATATCGTCAGCCCAACCCGGCATCTTTTTGACCCGGTTTCCATAAACTAATATATTATAAGATAAGCTTGCAACCAAAGGGCAACTAGCCATGGCATACGGCAAAGACGAGTTTATTGTGGACTGTCGAAAGGCGATGAAGACATTGGACGGGGACAAGGCACGAAAATCTATTTGTACCTCAATGGAGAAATTGCTGAAGAATAAGACATTCATTGCGGAGAATCTTGGACCAAACAAAGAAGAAGGCCGCCATACGGTTTATCGCTGCGAGGAGACCGGCTTTAATTTGCTTTTTCATATTTTTGACTCTGCCAATGGTGCACCTCCGCACGATCATGGCACTTCCTGGGCAGTTTATGGCCAGGCCGTCGGACACACGGATATGACTGAATGGGTATATGATGAGCTAGACAAGAACCTCGTGGTTTCTAAAGAATATCGGCTTAAACCTGGTAAAGCAGGTATCTTTCCGCCTAACGCTATCCATTCTATTCAATATACTGCAGGTGCTCGTTTTGTCCGTGTTACAGGTGTGGATTTAGAGACGGTGAGTCGCCGTGTATTTGATGCGACCACTCATGAAATGCGGACCCAGAACTCAAACGGTGCCGGTTTTACAGTAGAGCGATAAGAATATGACCTCAGTGCTAAACGACCAAGAGCTAAAAAAATACCATCGGGACGGTTTTGTAATTACCCGAGGGCTATTCGACTTCGAGGAAGTAGAAATTCTCGTACAAGCATTGGAGACCGATCCTAATATTCAGTATAACTTCTTCACGCGCACTGACAACGAAGGAGGTGCCACCAAGCTCGTTTCATGGAACCACCCAGGTGATAGTGTATATGGCCTAGTCTCGCGCTGTAATCGAATTGTCGACACACTCGAAGCATTACTCGACGGTGAAGTATACCACTACCACTCCAAGCTATCGGCCAAAGACCCAGGCGGTGGTGGATCCTGGGAGTGGCACCAAGATTACGGCTATTGGTACTACAACGGATGTCTTCGTCCACTTATGGCAAGTGTCATGATTGCCATTGACGAAGCAACGCAAGAAAACGGCTGTCTAAAATTTCTCAAAGGTAGTCACCAAGTCGGTCGGCTCGACCACGTCCTGACGGATGGTGACCAAATGTGTGTAGAGCCCCAGCGACAAAGTGAAATTGAGAAACTATATGAAATGGTCCATTGCGAATTAGCACCAGGTGATGCTGCCTTTTTCCATTGCAATACGCTCCATCGCTCAGACCAAAACCGTTCGGATAAACGACGTTACGGTTTACTTAGCCACTACAATGCAGCCCGTAATAACCCTGTGGTTGAACATAACCATCCATTCTACACCAAACTTGATAAAGTACCCGATAGCGCTATAAAAAAAGCTGGCGTTCGTTTGAGTAATGGCCGCGTCGAAGACTTTAAAACAAAGGCAATCAATCCTCCACAAGCGGCGCGTGCGACCAAAGCATTATGAACGTTAGCGTGAAACCTCTAACACCTCATATCGCCGTTGAAGCGCGTGGGGTGGATTTATCTAAAGCGCTGGGCGACAACGTATTTAAGACGCTCTATGACGCATTCGCTAAACACTCAATACTCCTCATTCGCGATCAGAAACTAACGCCCGAACAACATGTGGCCTTTGCAGAGCGGTTTGGTGAATTGGATAGGCATGTCCTTACAGAGAATTCACTGCCAGAACAGCCAGAAATATTCGTTGTCTAAAACATTAAGGAAAAGGGTAAATTTATAGGCCGCGCTAAGGCGGGCTGGTTTTGGCATTCTGATTTTAGCTATCAGGAAATCCCAGCTCAGGCTTCCATCATGCATACGCTAGAATGCCCCGATGTCGGCGGTGACACCATGTTTGCAAGTGCCGGCGCGGCCTTTGATGCACTGTCACCCACGCTACAACGTTTCCTCGAAAAGCTGACCGCAATACACGACTTTCAGTTGGGTTCGTCACGGGTTCAGAACAAGCTAAATAAGCAGCAATTAATCAAAAAAAAGCATTTCGATGACCGCCCGCCGGTTAGCCATCCAGTGGTCCGTATTCATCCAGATACTGGTCGTAAGACGCTCTTCGTAGACCCCGGATACACCGATTATATCGAGCAACTGACTCGAGAAGAGAGCGACAATATGATTAATTATCTTGCCCGTCATGTAACACAGCCGGAATTTGTCTACCGGCATCACTGGGAGCCCGGCGATGTTCTATGCTGGGACAATCGTGGCGCCTGGCACTGCGCTATCGGCGATTACAGCGACGACGATCGCCGTCTAATGCATCGGGTTACAGTGAAGGGAACCGCAACTTCTTAGCCCACGCAAGCCATTAGGATACGAAAATCGGTTTCTCACCAGGTACAGGACTGCCTTGGAATGCGCCACGATCAATTATTCTATCCCGCCCGCCATGTTTCTTAATTAACGCACATTGAGCTATGTAAGCACGTTCATCCGCATCATCCGGGTCGACAATCCCGCGTAAAATACCTTCTAAACGTCCGGCCAGGCTTTGGTACGTAGGATCATTGAAAAGGTTCGTGAGTTCTTCCGGGTCCTTATCAAGATCGAACAATTCCGATTCATACCCTACATAATAAATGAATTTGAAATTTTCCTTTCGAATCATAAAAGCAGCGCGATCTGCACCAGGACCGTAATATTCGCTAAATGCTGGACGCTCCATGTCATCAGATTCTTTTGCAAGTTCTACTAAGGACCGGCCCCGCAGCTTCTCTTCCTCTATCATATACGGCAAACCAACGGCCTCGAGGACCGTCGGCGCAATATCTGCCAGTGTCACCGCTGTATTAGATTCTTTAGCTTCCGGCACCTCAGGTCCTGCCACAATCATTGGGATTGCTGCAGCTTCCTCATACATGTTCATTTTACCCCATATCTGCCGCGTACCGAGATTCTCGCCGTGATCGGAGGTATAAACGATGATGGTATTATCACGCAGGCCACATTCATCGAGGCATTGGAGTATGCGGCCTATGTTGAAATCTAAATAGCTAATGCAACCGAAATAATTCGACATAATCCGACGCCGAATTTCTTCATTTACAAAGTCGTTAAAATTTCGGCAGCGGCCCAATTTAACCATCCAAGGATGAAGCGGTGCGTCTGGATCGATCAGCTTCGGCTTCGGCATCTCTGCTTCAGGATACATATCGAAATATTCCTGCGGCGCACTATAAGGCGGATGAGGGCAAACGAGTGACGCAAACAACGCCCAAGGCTTATCATCAGGGTTGATTGCCTTTTCACGGAGGAAATCACAGGCCGTATCGGTTATATCACTATCGTATCTGGTATAGGTGCTTTCGCCAGGACCGAGACGTTCTATACCTCGCCACTTTCTATAAGGCGGCGCCATGGGCCGTTTAACCGAGCCCCTAAGGTCGCCGACCCCATCATGAATATGCATTGGGTTTATTTGGCGATTAAACCCAAACGGATCCTCCTCACGAGTATAATGTAATTTGCCTATGGAGGTTACGTCCATACCATTTTCAGTCAGCATATGATGCCAACTACGTATTCGACCTTCATATGCCAAACAATTATCCCAATACCCGGTCTCGAATATGTACTTACCGGTGGCAATGACTGCGCGGGCCGGAACGCATACCGGTGAGCTACTATAGGCGGTACTGAAACGCGTGCCGCACGCTGCTAAAGCATCAATATTTGGCGTTTTGACAAAATCGTGACCGTAGCATCCAGCTGCTCTCTGCTGATGTTGGTCGGACATAATAAACAGGACGTTCTTGGACATGGCCTAGCCTTCCTAATACGACAAAGAGCCTAATGCGAATATTAAAAAAATCAGCCTAGTCGTCGTCGTCAAGGACGACCTTCCGTTCTCCTGTAATGCGCGCCAAGATTTGTGGCAGGAACAATGATACAATCGATAAGATCAGGAAAATGATCACAATCGGTCTCTCAAGGAGTAACCAAATATCGCCTTGGGTCATTACCATCGATTGGCGATAGCTCAGCTCCATCTTAAGACCTAATACGCGGCCGAGAATCACAGGAGCTAGCGGAAAGCCGTAGACCCGCATGTAATAACCAACACAACCAAATAGCAGCAAGAATGAAATAGACCATACCAACCCATCGCTGAGATAAACGCCTGTTATGGAAATTACGATGATCAACGGCAATAACAGCCGCATTGGCAGTTTTAGTATCTGAACAAATACACCAATCATCGGCAGATTCAAAATTAGTAGAATTACGTTACCAATATAAAGAGCCGCAATTAATGACCATACAATATCAGGCCGTTCTTGAAACAGCATCGGGCCCGCATCAATTTCCAAGATCAAAAATGCACCCAGCATAACTGCCGTCGTCGCAGACCCCGGAACGCCTAGCGCAAGCATTGGTACAAAGGAACCAGCACTGGCTGCGTTATTAGCACTCTCGGGCCCAGCAACGCCTTGGATAACGCCCGTACCGAACTTCTCCGGTGTCTCATGCATCTGCCGCTCGATACTGTAGGACACAAAGGAAGCAATACCAGCGCCCGCACCAGGTAAAACACCGATTAAAAATCCGATAGTGCCTCCTCGAAAAATAGCGCCAATGCTCTCTTTTACCTCAGATAATTTGATATAAATACGATGCTCAAGAACTTTTCCAAGGGAATCCTCGCGTAGTTTTTTAGCATTCACTAACACTTCCGATACGGCAAATAAGCCGAGTGTAACCGCCAAGAATGCAATGCCATCCCACAGCGCCTCATGGCCAAAGGTATAACGTCGAATGCCGGTCATAATGTCTTCACCAACAGTCGCTATCATCAACCCGAGACACATCGACATGAGTGCTTTAATGAGCGAGTCACTAGCGAAAGAGGCAACAGCAGTTAAACCAAAGACATAGAGCATTAAATACTCTGGTGCAGTGAATTGCAGAGCCAATTCCGCTAAAGGCGGCGCTAACAGCATCAAGCCAACAACGGCAATTGTCCCAGCAATATAAGAACCGATAGCCGCGATACAAAGCGCCGGCCCAGCTCTACCCTGGCGTGCCATCTCGTGTCCGTCCAGACAGGCCACCACCGCTGAAGTATCACCTGGCACGCGGAGCAAAATTGAGGCCGTTGAGCCACCATACATTACGCCCGTATAAGTCGCAGCCAACATCATAACAGCACCAGTAGGATCGAGTTTAAAAATTATCGGCAACATCATAGCCAGTGCACCGGCTGAACCGACGCCCGGCAAAACACCGATAACAGTACCTAGAAAACAACCAGTTATCGCATAGAGAATATACTTCACCTGAAATGCGACGGCGAAGCCTTGTAACAAAAGTTCCCAGGTATTGGTCATCGCGCTTATCCTGTTATCGCCGAACGGATGTCCTCAAGGAAGGGCAACCATTCGTGAAGTTTAAGGAGTTCACCGCGCGGTAATTCGCCAAGCAGACCGTAATAGAAAACGGCAAATAATGTAACGGTAAGCCCAAAGCCATAACCAGCCGAGCCTTGCCACGTTTTCTGGCCGAGATATTTCATCGTTACTGTAACATAAAGGAATGTTGCAGTGAGAAAACCTAGATATTCGAAGCATGCGACATACACGACAGCAAGCCACAGCGGCATAAGGTCAACTATCTCTTCAGCTATTTTACCTTTAATATCAACTATTTCTAGATCTTTGGTGCCTCGATGTATAAAAAATAACAGCACCAGCAATAGACCGAAACCCGTAATAACCCGAGGAAAAGAAGCAGAATGAACCATACCCTCACCAGCAGCCTGATGAATATTCAAGGTCTCCAGCCCATAAACAATAAGTAAAATGGCAAATAATGTGACCATAAATCTGTCACCGGCCATAAAGAACGCTAGTATTTTACTCATCCACCCCATGCCTTTACTTATCATTTAATTACATAAGCATGTTTTTTACTATAATTATTTTATTATATTAATAGGCGCTGCCGAGCAGGTGCCCGGCAGCGCGTCATTTCGGCTTATTTAGAGAACCAAAGCCTATTTCTTTTTCTTCTTTTTCTTACCAATTAGGTCTAGTTCGGTATCAAGCTTGAAATAGTTTTTATACTCGTTAGCAAGCATTGCATCGAGATCTTTACCAGTGACCCATGTGGACGTCATGTTGAACTTCTTCTCATACTTCTTAAAACTATCGCTTTTGCGAACTTTATCCATAACGCCAATATAATATTTGACCGCATCATCAGATACATCTTTCGACATCCACCAACCACGGTACTGCTTTAGAACCGTGAAATTATAGCCAGCTTCTTTAAAGGTCGGAATATTAGGATAGGAACCAAGCTTCTCAGAAGCAGCAACAATGCGGAGCTTACCAGCCTTGACGAACTTGTCGATCTGGGCCGGATTATGCATTCCAAATGCAACATGACCGCCAAGCAACTCCAGCATGCCTTGCTTTTCAAAAGCCGCATATACGTGCTTGAACCCTGCCTCACGAGACCATAGTTCACCAACTAACGACGCAACGTTACCGAATGCACCACCACCGTGAATTACCTTGCCTGGACGCTTCTTTGCGTCATCAACAATATCTTTCATAGTTTTATAAGAAGATTTCGCATTAACAGCTATATTCAGTGGAGTTACTACCATCATGGCAACACCGCGGAACAGTTTGTAATCGACTTTGGACTTTGCCAGAATTGGATTATTAATCTGCGACGGAGTGAGCGCCTGCATCATATGCGGGTTGCCCTTGTTCTTAACGCCAACATAGGCGCGTGCCTTACCGCCACGGGAGCCACGAACAGAACGAAGACTGACACCTTTTGGCATCAAATTTTCGGCCTTGATAGCCGCTAATACCGCAGATGCAAAAGCATAGGTTGACGAAGACGTCTTTACATGCGCAATCAACTCAACTTCTTTGGATGGCTTCCAAGCAGCGTGTGCTGGGGCGGATGCGATAGCAAACGCAGCAAGACTTACTGCGCCATAAGCAATAGATTTTTGGGAAATCTTGAACATTTAGTTCCTCCCTACCAGAGTTTGTGGTTTCTACTAAGACGAAACCGCTAAAATCCATGGAGGATACAGTGAGTTTTCATACCCGACAAAATCTCCCTCCTATTCAGCGCCTCACGCCTTGTCTCTTTATTCCAATAGTTTCACTATGTGACCCATCGGTTAATCCTGACTTTGTCGCCAGAAGCGCAGATAGTCAAGGAGTTTCTCTTGATCAGGCAAAGGTTTAGTTACTTTGATTTGACCCGATTAAAATCGCTAACTATTATCCAACTCCATTCGCCGGTGCACGGGATGAATTACTTACGTAGCATCGTGCCTAAGAAAAATTCGGGAGGGACTTTCATGCCGTTTCATCGGTTCGAAGAATATGAAAATGTATTGCTAACACCGCACCTGTCTACGGCTGAAGCTCCGATAATCGAAGGTAAGTATCTATATTACTGCCTCAACCAAAAGCGTGCTGGCACAGGCTCAGAATTACACTATCACCCAAATGAGTTACTCATTTTCCCTGTACTTGGGAAGATCAATGCGGTCGTCGGTAAAGACCGCCGGGTGGTGAATCAAGGTACCTTCGTATTAGTTCCACCAAACGCACGGCACTCCATGAAAGCCACAGAAGACGGCCCCCTTGCCTATCTTTATATTAAAGACCAGACCTGGGGGGTCGTTGGCGTCGCAGAAGACGAGGCACTTCCCGATGAGGCACCGACTATGGAGTACTCGCAAAGTATAGTCGATACAGGTGAACATAAGAAAAAGAAAGAGGGCGATTCTCAGGCGATCGTAGACGGAATTCCTAATTGCTACTATCCCCTTCTCGAAGCTCTAGACGCACCGTTTAGGGCTGGCACCTCAATCACCTGGATAGAAGGCGCACGCTCCGCATTTGGCTTATATGAGCTTCCCAATGGCCACGAAGAGAGCCAAGAGGCTAGTGAAAATGAGCAGTTTTATTATGTTCTAGAAGGCTCTATGGATTTCACTGTGGGCAACGATTCTAAACAAGTCACAACAGGCGATATAATCGAAATTCCAAAAGGTGCGCCTTATAAGTTCACATCGACCGAAGAAGAGCCTGTTCGATTTGCCGCGGTCCGTTCCAACGCTCATTTAGAGGACTTGATTGATAATCAGGGTGCAAAAGCTTTGTAAATTACTACTAATGCAATATTCTTGGAGGCCGATTCACGTAATGCGTGGACCGGCCTTTTCTATGATCGACGCGCACCTAACGGTTCATGATGTGAAACTATTAGTGCTATTAAATTAAAAGCTACCTATAATTCCCCCAATTTTGTCTTACGAGATATCGTGCAAATTAGAGGCACTACCCTTGATGAAAACCGTACAGTCCGTACAAAGAGCAATTTCAGTCCTGTTTGTCGTTACGCAAAGTGATCGACCGCTCGGATTGTCGGAAATTTCACGCCGAATTAATCTAGATAAAGCCACCGTACTTCGCCTACTAGCAACCCTCGAAGACTCGAAACTGGTACAGAAAGATCCGGTTACGAAGAATTATTCCGGCGGCACTAACTTATTCAGGCTCTCCAATTCATGGCGAAATGATATTCGCCAAGTTTGCGGTCCACATCTTCGGGCTCTATCGGAAAAAGTAAACGAGACTATCTGCTTGATTTGTCCTCGCGATTTGGAACGTATCTGCATCGAATCAATTCCCGCACAAAATCAAGAATTAACCATCGTACCTACAATTGGCACAGCCAACCCAATCTATGCGGGTGCTTCCGGCAAGGTATTGATGGCCTACATGTCCCCTCAAGAAGCGGACCGGGTTATCGAAAAAACCGGCCTAAAACTCGTTACTGAAATTGGTATCACAGACCGAAAATTACTGCTCAGTCATTTAGAAAATGTTCGAGAACGCGGATACGATTATTCTATTAGTGATGTGACGACCGGCGCATCCGCTTTAGCAACGCCAATTTTTGGTGCTGAAAAACAAATAGTAGCAGCCCTCACTGTGCGCGGGCCAGAAGTACGCATGTCTGTAGCTAAAATGAAACAAATGGTACCGTGGCTTATTAAGACATCGGATGAAATTAGCGCAGAGCTCGGGTGTACCGGACTTGACCGCGCTAGGACCGCCTGATAATCACCTGCCACTATGCCTGAAGTTAATGAAATTGGGCCTGACGGCCGTCGTATACCTGTTGTCTTGATTACCGGTTTTTTGGGAAGCGGTAAAACGACCCTTTTATCGCGCATACTTCAGCACAAAGATATGGCTAATACTGCCGTCATCGTAAATGAGTTCGGGGAAATTGGCCTCGACCACATGTTGGTTGAAACACCAACTGACGATGATGAAATGGTTCTACTCAACAGTGGCTGCCTTTGCTGCACTATTCGTGGCGATCTCGTGGACACGCTTAAAAATCTGCTGATCAAACGTCAAAAAGGTGAAATTCCTGCTTTTGAACGTGTTGTTGTTGAGACTACGGGCCTCGCCGACCCCGCCCCAATTTTACTTACTATCTTGAGCGACGAATTGATTCACCTTTGGTTTGTTCTTGATAGCGTCGTTACCGTCGTGGATGCATTTAATGGGAACGGTCAACTCGACACGCATTTTGAATCTGTAAAACAAGCTGCTGTCGCTGACCGGATCGTACTTAGTAAAACCGATATAGCCGACAAACCAAGGATTGAGGGTATCCGCAAGCGCCTTGAAAAGCTCAACCCGGGCGCAAAAATCCAAGAAGTATCGCATGGAGATGTAGACCCTTACCGATTATTAAATATAGGCATCGAAGCAACAGGCGACCGCGAAGCCGATATCAAAGAATGGCTCCGTGAAGATGACTTCCATGATGAATGTACTGAACATGACCATGACCATGACCATGACCATGACCATGACCACCACCACAACCATTCTCATCATGATGAAACCATAAAAAGTTTCGCGATATTTCGCGACAAACCAATTAAGCCAGATGGACTAAAACTCTGGCTTAATATGCTCTCAGGGTTTCGCGGCCCGCAGTTGCTGCGGGTCAAGGGCCTTCTAAACGTGAATGGCGAACCCGTCGTGATACACGCCGTCCAGCACCTATTCCATAACCCTATTTCACTGCCCAAATGGCCTACAGATGATCGCCGTTCGCGAATTGTATTCATTACTCATGACCTTGACCGTTCCGAACTGGAACGCACGTTAGAAGCGCTTGACCTGGATGCCTCACCTGCAGGCAAAATAGATCCAAATGCGCCATTCGACCCAGAAGGCTATAAACGGTTTGTAGATGCCATGAGTGCCTTCGGAAGTTCAGTCCCTAAATAAGAGAAGCCGCCCCGGTTTCCCGGGGCGGCTTTAGTCACAAATTCTAATATACTTAGCTACCGACGTTCGTACCTGCAATTTTACGAATTTGGTTCATCGTGCCAAAACCACCATTCACAAAACCTTCGTATTTATGATAGAGGGGAACACTTGCTTCACGGAACGCACCTAGGTCTATCTTGGTAATTGATAGCTTTTTACTTTTATTAATTTTTTCCAAAGCTTTCTGATCATTAGCTACGGCGCCGTTAAAGCTTTGCTTAGCCGCTTTCTTAGCTGCCTTAGCAATTTCTTTCCCAAGATCGTTCCACTTCCACTTCGTCTTACCCTTTTTGTTAACGTATTTGGTCATCAGAAGTTTTTTCAGTTTTTTGTTCTTTTTACTAAAGATGATCATTGCAGGGGTAAAAGTCATTGGAACGTTAGATACATATTTCGGCGCTGTCTGATAACTCTTCCGCTTTTTTGAAATAGCTTTCAACGATGCAATAACGCCATCGCTATTACCAGGCTTGGCTCCATAAACTTTAAGAGCTTTTTGAGTAAAACCAGTATTAGCCGAATTGATCCAAAGACCTTTTAAGTCAGAAGGCTTGGTAAACTTTTTCTCGTAAGTTGCTAGATATTGAAACCCACGAGTCATTGTGCCCACCAAAACAAATTTCGAGCGGCTCGTCCAACGTTTGATCTTTTTACCAACACCTTTTTTCTTGTCCAATAGTGTCTTTGCTTGCGCGGCGTCTGTAATCAACCACGGCATTTCAAAAGCACAAAAAGGCTTGCGCACTGCCTTAGCGGCGTTGATTGACACGATACCAATGTCGAGCTTACCCTTCTTGAGCTTTTTCACGACTTTCTTATCGTTCTTACCGCCTTTTTTGCTTTTAAAGCGAACGATTTTAGCCTTGCCGGCCAAAGCGGCATTGGCATCCTTAATAAAGCCCTTAATGGCCTTCGCCATTGCAGATTTTTTCGGTGCGTTATACGCAATCGAAATTTCTGTCTCCGTGGCGGAGACCGGTGTAGCAAGCGCCAAGCATATCGCTGCCGCTCCCAACAATTTCGTCGCTTTCATGGTTACATTTCCTCTCATGGTTGCCTCCCGGATTAGTTCTATTGTCTCAGAAATACCATTAAATTCAACTCTCATTTGATGCGCGTGATATCTGTTGCGCACGTATGAACCCGTAAACTGCTGTCACCAAAGCAAGAACAAGAATGATCATGGTGATCGGACGGGATAGAACGACCATCAAGTCACCTTGATGAATCGTAAACGCCAAATTCATATTGCTTTCGATAATCGGCCCCATAACGTAGGCCAACATGATCGGGACTGGCGGTATCTCGATCTTTTCGAGAAAATAAGCCGCACCGCCCAAGATCAATACCATAACCACATGCGGCGCGTAATTCTTATAGGCGTAGGTACCAATGATAATCATCAGCATCACGAACGGGCCAAGAATGCGTCGAGGTACGCGCGCAACCTGACCCCAAAGTTTCACGCCGGCTAGCCCAACTCCCAACTGTCCAAGATTGGCGACGATCAACCCGATAAAGATAGCGATAATCATTGCAGTTTGTTCTTCGAATAACCCCGGACCAGGTACTATACCCTTTACAACTAGCACACCTATCAGAATTGCTGCGGTACCAGACCCAGGTATTCCAAGCGCTAACGAAGGTACTAGTGTACCAGCAACCACAGCGTTATTTGCACATTCTGGGGACGCGATACCCTCTTCAATACCTGTCCCAAATTCCTCTGGTTTCCGGTTTCGGTTCCAGCGGCGCTCTTCGTTGTAGGCAATCAGGGCACCAACCGAAGCACCAGCACCAGGAATGGCGCCAACCCCAGTGCCGATAAGCGCGTTGCGCAATAAACATGGGAGCCAACCAATCAACTCAGCAAGCGTAACTCGATTTTTTTCCTTATCTATATTGCGAATATTGTCCGCCTCAGCCTGCGCGGCGTCGCCTTGCCCGTATTCGATCAATAGGCGGAAAGCTTCTGGCGCTGCCAAAACACCGATAACAACAACAACAAGTGGGATACCATCCATTAGTGGGCCGTAATCAAATGTAAACCTTAAGCCCCCAAAACGAGAACTGCCAATCGTCGCTATCAATAACCCAATTGCCGTAGCCAAAAAACCACGAGCCGGGTCTTTTCCAAAAAATCCCCCTATGATAGACAGGCCAAAAATACCAAGTGCGAACATTTCGCCGGGCCCAAACTCAAGAGCCAGCAATGCTAAACTTGTGCCAGCAACGAGAAAAATAAGGGTGCTGGTGATCCCGCCAAAGATACCTGAATAAAGCGATATCTTTAGTGCTCGATAAGGCATGCCTGCTTTTGCCATTTCATATCCGTCCAGAGCTGTAATTGCGCTTGCCGGCGTTCCCGGGGTACGGATTAAAATAGCAGGGATGGATCCGCCATATTCAGCGGCAGAGTAAACCGCACAGCAAAACAAAATTGCGTCCGGTGCATTCATAATAAACGTGATTGGAAATAAAAGTGCTAGAGCCTGCGAACTACCAAATCCAGGCAGCGCCCCAAGAATGATACCCAAAACCACACCCAGTAAAATCCAGGCAAGAGTTGTGACACTGAACACAAGACCAAGGGCCGGGACTATATTTGCGCCAAAATCCATCGATACACCCTAAATCTGTATGAAGTCCGGTAGGATTTTAACCGGGAAATTCACATTAAGAATTATCGCAAAACAGGCCCAACTGATGATTGTCGTGATAAGCGCAACAATCACAATGCGAAAAAGACGCACTTTCAACTCGCCACGGAATCGCGTCAAAAACAAAAGGCTCATGAACACGAACGTCGTGATCTCAAAACCAAGAGGCGCCAAAAACATCACATAGGCGACGACATAAAGACAAACTAATGCAAAATTGCCGATTGGTATATTAACAATAGACGCGTCATCGTTTGAGATAATGTCTCGTCTACTCATCAAACGATAAAGCAAAATCCCGCACCAAATTAGACCAAAGCCAATAATCAATTGCGGGAAGAAGGCGTCGCCCGGATAGCCAGGAAGCATTGGCTCTGCAAAATCCGTAGTACGCCAAAACATCATAGCGAATAGTGCAGCAGTCAGAAGCGTTACGACGAGCGTCGCTCGCCTTTGGCTAACAGAAATTTCCATTGTCGGCTCGAGCAAACCTGTATTGATCAGCCCTCGAGTAAATTCCACGAGGGCTGATCACAGATCTATCCCAAATTACTTTTTCAAAATGCCAAGTTGGACCATCAACTTTCGAGTTGCTGCTACACCAGCAGAAAACTCTTTGTTAAGCTTGGCCGTATCGCCGGCAAAGGCCGGGATCACGTGCGGCTGCTTCTTGACATATTTCTTATACGCTTCCGTATCGTCAATTTTTGCTAATGCTTTTTGTAAAATTGCGATGCGATCCTTAGGCGTGCCTTTTTTGACCATAAAACCCTGGAATTGATGGGGAATATTATAGTTGATACCCAGGTCAGATGGCACAGGAATATCCTTCCAGTTTTTACCGGGCAAACGCTTCTCATTCAAAAGCAACAAAGCACGCGCTTTACCCGCTTTAAGATGGCGGTTCCATTTCCCTGGCTGAGCAATACCAATTTTTAAATGACCACCCATAACGTCCTTAACGACGTCACCGGTGCCTTTGTAAGGAACAAAACGAATTTTGATGCCTTGCGTCTGATGCAGGAGCTCTTGATGGCGATGATGGATTGATCCAATCTTGTTACTGCCCATAGCTAGACGGCCAGGGTTTTTCTTCGCATAGGCAACCACATCCTTATAGGTCTTAAACGGGCTGTCGGAACGAACCGCAATCGCATAGAGATGCTGCTCCATACGAGAGACAATATCGAAATCCTTAAAGCCATATTTAAAATGAGGCAGGTTAAAATAGCCGGTAAAGCTGGCTGCGAAATGCATTAGGGTATATCCGTCAGCTGGCTTACCTTGAGTGTAAACGACGGGCTCATGGTTTGAACCGCCACTCTTAAAAAGCACCTTAACGGGAACACCAAGAAACCCTTTTTGCTGCAAATGCTTTGCCACCATATGGCACCATACCGCCGCGCCCGAACCCGGCGAGGTTGTACAAATTAGTTCAACCGGTTTTGATGGAAATTTTGCCGCCATTGCAGGCGCCGATAAAACAGAAAATGCTACCGCTGCAATAGCGGCAGGCAAAACTTTATGAATTCGCGTCGTTCTCATGGATTCCTCCCTTTTGAAATCACCTGTTTTTTTTGAAATTTTAGACGTTCATGTCGAGCATTTATTTAAGTGCGATCGTCAATAGTGCCCCCCGAAAACCCTTCCTCGTAATGCGGACCGGTCATAGTGCCATCAACAGCCATTCCGATAATGCCATGAGACAAGTCTTTTAGTGCTAAGAAAATAACATCTATATCGTCCGGGTCTGCGATCATTTGATGCGGCGCATCTGCCGGCACGTGAATTAGCGTCCCCTTTGGGGCCTTAAACGGAATTCCGTCAATCTCCCCCATAAGAGTTCCTTGAATCACAAAATTAAACTGTTCGTTTGGATGAGAATGCATACGGGAGCCGGTACCACGTGCCTTGTGGATATATCCCACAAGCATACGCTCGCCTTCAACCACACCGCCATGAGATGTAGAGTAACCGGTGCCTGCTGCAACTTTTTCAACGTCCGCTAAAGGCCAAGTTACAACTCCTTGACCGGCTTTTTGAGCACCTTCGGTTTTTGTCTCACTCGCCATTTTTTATCCCCCTCCATATTTCGGCTAGCTCTTAATGGCTTTTGTTCCGATTGAACTAGGTCGTTTTACCTAGTACACCATCGCCTCGTTATATGCAATTGTATGCGGTGGTTCCATCAGTCATACCTACAAGCGGGCTAAAGAGTCCAGGGTATTTCACGAGTTGCAATTTATGCAGGGAGGGGAAGTATGCTAAACGCAGCCATATTTGGCCTTGGAAACTGGGGGCAAACCCTTGTGCGATCGGTTCATGAGAAAAGTGATAAGATCAAAATTTCACGCATGGTTACTCGTGATCCATCTAAATATTCGGATTTCGTTGATAATACCGGCATTCCAATTTCAAATGATTATGCCGAAGTTTTAAAGCGCGACGACATAGAAGCGGTTATTATTGCTACGGGGCACTCCGTCCACGGCAAACACGTCGAACAAGCTGCAGCCGCTGGCAAACATGTGTTCTGCGAAAAACCTTTTACACTTACAAAAGAGAGCGCCTTGTCGGCGATTGATGCCTGTAATAAAGCAGGTGTTAAACTTTCTATCGCTTTTAACCGACGCTTCAATCCAGCTTTGGCAAAAATTCGCAATATGATTGAAACTGGTGAACTGGGTACCGTTCTGCATGTGGAGGGCGCGCATTCGGGTCATGCTGGTTACGATCAGCGTGAAGGCTGGCGATCAACGCGCGAAGAAAACCCCGCCGGCGTAATGTGCGGTAAGGGTATGCACGTTTTGGACCTAATGTTGATGGCCGCAGGACATGTAAAAACACTCAACGCCTTCAGCGAAACCCGTATTCTCGAAACCAACCGCGACGACTGCACCAGCCTGAATATGCGCTTTAGAAATGGAGCGACCGGCACACTATCGTGTATCGCAGTTACTGCAAATTACTGGCGCTTTCATGTGGCAGGCTCCGAAGGCTGGGCAGAGATGCGCGGCGAGAATACCCTCGCTACCTGCAAATTACGTCAGCAACCAGAAATCACCGAATTCACAGACTTCGATATTGAGCGCGCGGAATTAGATGGTTTTGCGGATTATGTGCTGAAAGATACGCCCTATCCGGTCCCGCTGGCAGATGTAGTGCACGGCATAGAACTTCTTGAAGCTACGGTCGTATCGGCAGAGAAAAATCAAACAATCATATTTGAATAATGTCTCAAGAAAAACCGAAACCCATTGACGGATACGCTTAGTCCTTAGTAAACATCATCACAGTAAAGTTTCATTAGATGAAACAGCATAGTGCTTGGTGCAACGCCTGCACAATGTGATAAAGCGGAGAAATCCAGTATGGCAGCGAAAATTAAAGCGATTAAATGTGGAACTTTAATCGATGGAAACGGCGGCAAAACCGTTAAGAATGCCGTGATTCTAATAAAAGATAAGCGTATTTCTGCGGTGGGACCTGGAAAAGACATAAAAATCCCGAAGAACGCCGAAATTATTAATTGTTCCAAGTATACTGCAATGCCAGGCATGATGGATCTTCACATCCACCTATGTATGTTCAACAACATCACCTTTAAAAATTACCGCGTAGCGCAGTGGGAAGTGACCAAGCAATTGCAGCAAATGTACATGCTATTCCACGGCCAGATGTGCTTGGATCGCGGATTCACTACTCTACGCGATCTCGGTTTCATGTCCGGCTACGGTTTGATGACGGATCAATCTTGCGCAGTACGCGATTCTATCGATGCCGGTATCTTTGCTGGCCCGCGCATCATTAGCGCGGCGTTTACTGTGGGTACTGGTTCACATTTAGATCTCATTAATCCACGATCGGCTCGACGCGACCCGCTTGCAACTGCCGACGGCCCCGATGAAATGCGCAAACTCGCTCGTCGTAATCTTCTTGCTGGCGTCGACTGGCTCAAGACTTGTGCCTCAGGAGGCGGCGGCACCGATAAGGAAGAACCGGACATCCGCAATCATACGCCAGAAGAATTACGTGTTACCTGTGAAGAAGCGCATATGCAGCATAAGCATTGCGCCATTCATTGTTTCACACCGGAAGCACAATTAATCGCTATGGAAGCTGGTGCCGATACGCTAGAACATATGGTTTTCAATGGCGATGAAGCCGTCGACAAAATCGTCGAGACGCAAATTCCGATTACGCCCACACTGGCTCATCGTACCGACCACGCAATTGATATACGACGCGATATCGGCACACCGCAATTCACGCTCGATAAGATGAAGCAAATCCAACCCAGTTGTTTCGAATCCTTTCAGAGGTACTACAAGGAAGGCGCATTCATCGCGATGGGCACCGATATGGGCTTTGAACCAACTATGGGTTCCAATGCGTATGAATTAGAAATCTATTGCGAACTTGGGATGAAACCAATGGATGCAATCATGACTGCAACTAAGAATGCGGCAAAAGCGCTCCATCTTGATCACGAAATAGGCACACTAGAAAAAGGCAAACTCGCGGACATCGTCATCTGTCAAGGCGATCCAAGCAAAAACATCAAGACGCTAGGTCCGCGCGAAAACATCAAGATGGTGCTTAAAGAAGGCTATGTCTATGTTGACCGCCGGCCTGGGAAAGATGTGCGGGTTATCCAAGACGAATATGGGTCCTGGCGTAAAATCGACGCGTAGAATTCACCCATGAAAACACAGATACGGCACTAATAACTTAAGCCCTGTCGCTTATGCCGGCAGTGCTTCTTTATTAATCACCAAGGCACGATCGTATTTACCCTCCATTGCGTCCAAAACCGATTGAGCGCATGCTTCGGCCATCCGTTGAGCACACTCTTCGGTAAACGCGCCGCAATGGGGACTAACAACAATATTGTCCAGCTTTAGAAGCGGATTGTCTGGTTTTGGCGGTTCCGGATCAAAAACATCTAGCCCAGCACCTCTTATCCATCCTTCCTTAAGTGCCATATAAAGCGCTTCCTCATCGACAATGCCCCCCCGTGAAACGTTTAAAAGATGGGCACTTGGCTTCATTGCCTTTAACTCATCCTTAGAAATCAAATTGGTTGTGTCCGGCGTCTTGGGCACATGTATGCAAACGTAATCTGCATCGGGCAGCACCCCTCTAAAGTCCGTCGTATGTGAGTAACCTTCAGCTTCGACTTGCTCCTTCGTAACAAACGGATCCGCAACTACAACTCGCATACCAAACGCTGCGGCACGTTGTGCAGAGGCGCGACCTATACGACCAAAACCTACCAATAGAACTACCTTCCCTGAGAGTTCCGTACTGTCGAATCCATCACGAATGGCGAAATTATTGTTCCGGATAGCGCGGTCATAGGTCACGACTTGTTTTGCAAGCACGAGCATAAGCGCCAACGTATGTTCAGCAACTGCAACAGAGTTCACATCACCGGTAATGGTCAGCGGCACACCATGGTCAGTCAGCGCATCCACATCCACTGCCTCATAGCCTACTCCATGGCGAGCTACAATTCTCAAATTCGGTGCAGATGCTGCTACCTCGCGAGTAATTTTAGTCATCCTAACTATAATTGCATCTGTATCCGGCAGTTCATCGAAGATTTCGGGGACGTGTTCCTTCATTTCTCTAATTTCGAGGCCGCCATAATCACGCAACATCTGCAAACCGCCATCATGAATTTTCCCAAGAATAAGAACCTTACCTGTCATATCGTAACCCTCAGTCGAACTTTGAACGCAATGCTTCGGAGCCGCGCGCTAGCAGTGCTAAATCCGAGCCCACCGCTACAAAACTCATTCCCGCCTCGATGAACATCTTCGCGTCCTTTTCGATCCCTGTCAGAATACCTGTCGGCTTTCCAAGCTTACGGACCTTCTCGTGTCCATCAAGGATTGCCGCAGAAACATCTTGATGACCAAGCTGTCCTGGATAGCCCATGTCGCACGAAAGATCAGCTGGCCCAAAAAATACACCATCAACGCCATCGACTGATGCTATCGCTTCAACGTTGTTGAGCGCTTTTCGCGTTTCAATCTGCACCAAAACGCATACCTCTTCCGTCACCCTGTCGAGATAGTTCGTCACTCGGCCAAAACGGTTACCACGGTGGTTATAGGAAACACCGCGAATACCCTCAGGAGGATAACGCGTAGACGATACAGCTCGCTCCGCTTCTTCTGCAGATTGTATCATTGGAAACAACAAACTGAACACGCCTTGGTCCAAAACGCGCTTCACCCATACCGGATCATTCCAAGGCGGACGTACAATTGGAGTGGCTGTACCATCCGTTAAGGCCTGCAGCTGACCGGCTAAGAGCGGTACTTCGTTCGGATAATGTTCCATATCAATAAGGATCCAGTCGAAGCCAGAATCCTTTAGAATTTCCATCGACATGTGGTTAGCGAGTCCCGTCCAGAGACCGATTTGCTTTTTATTATCCTTGATCGCGCGTTTGAACAAATTTTTCTCTATTTCCACCCCGGTTCCCTCTTGTGATAATTTTAAAACTCCGGTTTACCTAGTACACCGTGACGCAATTGACTAGTGTCACAACCAAAAAGATTAAGGAGGGAACTATGAGCCGTACCGCACTAGTTACCGGTGCTAGCAAGGGCATTGGCCTAGCCATCGCCAAACATTTAGCTAAAAGTGGCAAAACAGTGGTTGGTGTTGCTCGCAGTGATCCGGACGAAGAGTTCCCTGGGACCTATTACAAGGTCAACCTCGAAGATGAAACTTCTGCAGTCGACACCCTTGCTATGATAGTGGATAAACACCCTGTAGACATTCTTATCAATAATGCCGGTTACTCGTTACCTGCAACAGCGGAGGACACTACGCTCCCCGACTTTGATAAACAGATAAATGTGAACCTTCGAGGCGCATTGATTTGTAGCCAAGCTGTGATTCCCGGCATGAAACAACGTAGTTTTGGACGCATCATCCATATGGCCTCACGCGCTATGATGGGCAAAGAGGAGCGGACTGCCTACGGCGCAGCAAAAGCGGGCCTGGTGAGTTTCAGCCGCATCTGGGCGTTGGAATTAGGACCATTCGGCATCACGGTTAATGCGGTCTCACCGGGCCCTATTCAAACAGCCCTGTTTCTACGCAATCACCCACCAGGCTCAAAGCAATACCAGGAATTAGTTGACGGAATGCCAGTTCGCCGTCTCGGGGTACCAGAGGATATCGCGCATGCGGTCAGTTTTCTTGCAGATGACGATGCAGGCTATGTGACCGGACAGACAATCCATGTTTGTGGCGGTATGACTATCGGTGCACCTGGGATCTAAGACTATCCCGTAACCCGCCAGCTAGTGCCTTCGGGCTTGTCCTCAATTACAATACCAAGTTCAGAAAGTTCATCACGGATACGATCTGCTTCAGCAAAATCTTTCGCAGCACGAGCTGTATTCCGCGCTTCAACCATTAGATCGATTTCCGTATGATCGACTTCTCGACCTTGCGCGAACCAAACATCAGGATCCTGCTGCAAGATGCCCAATAACATGCCGGAGCCAATCAAATCTGCTTTCGCCTTTTTACGCGAAGGACCGTCTGAAGCCGTGTTTGCGGCGCGAGCCAATGCCGCCATCTCTGCCATTGCTCGCGGTGTATTGATATCTTCTGACAGAGCCTCAACCACCGAAGCGGCAGGTGTTGGTTCTTCATTTAGAACCACATCTCCCAATAACCGCAATGCTTCGTACAACCGGTCCAAATTCCGCTTTGCCAACGCTAAGCCCTCTACCGACCAGTTCAATGGTTGACGGTAATGAGCTGCCAGTAGTGCATACCTAATTGCTTCGCCTGGAGCTTGGTCAAGCAAATCACACACCAACGTTACATTACCAAGTGACTTCGACATTTTTTCTTCTTCGATATTAACAAAGCCATTATGCATCCAATAACGCACGAAACACGCACCATCATGGGCACAGACGCTTTGTGCAATTTCATTTTCATGATGCGGAAATACTAAATCCTGCCCACCTGCGTGAATATCAATCGTTTGACCAAGATGACGTTCAATCATGGCGGAGCATTCCATATGCCAACCTGGTCGCCCATAACCCCAAGGGCTGCTCCATCCCGGTTGATCACCGGTTGAAGGCTTCCACAACACAAAGTCCGACGCATTTTGCTTATAAGGCGCAACTTCGACACGCGCTCCAGCAATAATTTCATCCTGATCACGTTTCGAAAGACAACCATAATCCGCATAAGACGTAACATCAAAAAGCACGTGGCCTTCTGCTGCATAGGCATGACCTTTTTCTACAAGTCTTTCAATCATCTGTTGCATTTCTTCGATATGATCGGTTGCCTTAGGCTCTATATCAGGCGGCAATACACCGAGTGCGCCCATATCCTGATGGTAAATTTTGGTATAACGGTCTGTAATCGCAGCAATAGGCACACCCTCTTCGAATGCAGCGGCATTAATTTTGTCATCCACGTCGGTAATATTTCGTGCGTAAACGACGTGCGAGTAAATATGGCGTAACAAACGAACAAGCACATCAAATGCGACAGCCGGACGTGCATTCCCGATATGGGGGTGGTTATAAACCGTTGGCCCGCAGACATAAATAGTCACCCTGTCGGGGTCCGCAGGCTCGAAAATCTCACGTTTTCCAGATAATGTATTGTGAATATAAAGGCTCATACTAATCTTTTATTTTTACTTGTTAGACTTGCCGCAATGGCGCAGTGGATATATATCACAGCAGTCTTGAACGCCAATGGTGAACTTATCTACTTGAAAGGCAATCTGATGCCGAATGATACGGGAAATAAACATTTCGCGACCCGCCAGTCTATCGAGCAGGTAGAAGAAGGTAAGGTACTCGCTCCAAAATTCGATGAAAACGGAATTATTCCGGTTGTCACCACTGATGCTACCTCCGGCGAATTATTAATGCACGGTTATATGAACCATGAAGCTTTAACTAAGACAATCGAAACCGGTGAAGCTTTCTATTGGAGCCGTAGCAGAAAAGTGCTGTGGCACAAGGGCGCAACAAGTGGATTAACACAAAAAATTATAGAAATGCGAATTGATGACGATCAGGATGCAATATGGCTGCGTGTCACGGTCAGCGGCAACGGTGCTTCTTGCCATGTAGGCTATCGGTCTTGCTTTTATCGGTCCATACCAACTGGGGCTGTGCCTGAAAACCCAATCGAGCTAATTTATGAGGAAACAGAAAAGACCTTCGACCCTGAAGAGGTTTACGGCGATGCCCCAAACCCGACAAAACTTTGACCCATTTCTACCGATTCTTCTCGCTAGTTCCAGGCTCATAGCTTTCAAAGAAACAAGGGCACTTTGGCAATAAGGAACCGAAGGGCCCAGCGCACATTCTGGAAAAAGGTTATAGCAACCCCAGTTCGCGTAACTCTCTGGCCATATCATCCGGCATATCAATTGACTCATCGCCTTCTGCTAGATCCGGAGGAGCATCTTTTGGCATCAAATAACGCCAGCCCTGGAACGCTCGGTGTGGCCATGCTGCCGTCCCAACTATAGCGGGGTCAAGCAGCAACAAACACTGGCGAATACCCTCAGCATCTACATAGTGGTCAAAGCCTGTAAGTTTCTGGCGAGCTTTTATGATCCCGCCAATCACCCAATAAAGAGAACCCCCAGCAAGCAATTCATCCTTTCTGCGCGGCGCGTGGCGCGTCCTATGCCAAAGTCGTCCCTCACCGTGACGGGCCTCTTCAAGTTTTGCCATCTGAACGGTGCGCAAATGATCTACACTCTGAATACCGACGCAGAGCTTAATAATATGGAGTTTGGCCATTAAGCTCCGCTACCCGTGCAACCTAAAGCAGCCGAAACCTTGGAGCTCGACGCTCGCCCAAGGTAGTTGCAAATAAACTGCCCAGCCTCAAGCAATTGCTCAAAATCGATGCCGGTTTCAATTCCCATACCATTAAGCATGAATAAAACGTCTTCACTGGCGACATTTCCGCTCGATCCTTCAGCGTAGGGACATCCCCCAAGCCCTGCGACCGCACTATCCACTACGGCAACACCCATCTCAAGACATGCCAATATGTTCGCAAGCGCTTGGCCATAAGTATCATGAAAATGAATGGCTATTTTTTCAATTGGTACGTTATCAAGCGTTGCCTGAACCATGGCCTGAGCCTTCAAAGGCGTCCCTTTACCAATTGTATCGCTTAAAGATATTTCATAGCAGCCCATAGCATCGAGCTTAGCCGCCACAGCGGCCACAGAGCTAGGCGCAACCTCACCCTCATACGGGCATCCCAATCCACAGGAAATGTAACCACGCACCGGAAGCCCTATCTCATGAGCTGCTTCGGCGACGGGCCGAAATCGTTCAAGGCTTTCGTCTATCGAACAATTGATATTTTTCTGAGAAAAGGTTTCCGTCGCCGCACCAAAAATGGCGACTTCACTCGCTTTCGCTGCGACTGCCCCTTCGAAGCCCTTCATATTTGGCGTCAGGACCGAATAGGTCACCCCTTCTTTTCGGACAATTGACGCCATCACATCCGCCGTACCCGCCATTTGCGGTATCCATTTCGGCGACACAAAACTACCAGCCTCAACTGACTTAAAGCCAGCGGTAACCAGTCGATCAATCAACTCTACTTTTACCGAAGCCGGAACAATCTCAGCTTCATTTTGTAGGCCGTCCCGCGGGCCCACTTCAACCATCTTTACTTTCTTCGGCAATACCATATCAAAAGCCTTACATTAATCCTCAGTACTATATTAGTTATTCGGCCCAGGTTGGCTTGCGTTTTTCGAGAAAAGAGAGAGCTCCTTCCTGCGCAGAGGTACACGCCCGCCCTTTTGCAAATGCTTCCACCGACACGCCAATACTCTTATCGCTAAAGGGTGGAAAGCTGAGATAGTTCATCGCAGCCTTCGTTTCTTGGATACCTACTGGACCATTACGTAAGACTTCATTGGTGATCACGGCTAATGCATCATCAAGCGTGCCCTCCTGAACAACTTGATCCACCAGTCCGATACGTAATGCCTCCAATGCGGACATTACTTCCGATGTTAAACACCAACGACGCGCCTGACGGGCACCAACGCGCGGCAACAGGTAAGGCATCATAATCGATGCAGTGAATCCGAACCGCCCTTCAGTGACTGCAAATTTGGCACTTTCCTCCGATATCACAATGTCGCTAGCGGCAATGATACCAATACCACCCCCATAGGCACCGCCCTGGACACACGATATTACCGGGACCGGTAATAATCGCATTCGTTTCGACATTCCTGCATAATATTCGGAATCTTCCAAATTTTGCTCCCAAGGACCAGCACCCATATCACGCAGGTAACGGATATCGGCACCGGCACAAAACACCCTTCCCGCCCCACGCACGATAAGTGCTCGAAGTCCCGTTTCCAACTTCAATCCATCGAGCACATCATTAAAAGCCTCGACCTGTGCCCGGTCGAATGAGTTCATCGCCATTGTTCGCCCTAATGTGAGCACAGCAATGCTGTCTTTATCTATTACAACCGAAACACCGTTAGCAGTCATAACGGTCCTCCGAGTACCACTGGGGCATTCTATTATCGAGAAAGCTTCCTAACCCTTCTACTGCCTCCATACTTCGGCGCTGCTGAGAATTTTGCTTAACAATCCAATCAGCCACCTTGTTAGACAAACGAATACCTGTAACATCCAAAATAAGCGCCTTCGTCGCTTGTAACGCGTTGGGCCCTGCTCTCAACAAAAGCGAAAACAAGGGAAGTGCGGCTTTATCCAAATCACCGTCTTTACAAACCTGATGAACTAAGCCGATTTCTCGAGCACGATCTGCACTAAACCGCTCGACGCTCAACGCATATCGCCTTGTGTGTTGCTGCCCGATGGCTGCGATTAGCTGAGGAAAAATAGGCCCACCAACCAAGCCCCAACGCGCCTCCGTTATGGCAAATTGTGCTGATTGTTCAGCGATGACAATATCCGCCGATGCAACAATTCCCATACCACCACCGTAACAACCGCCTTGCACCAACGCGATAATAGGCTTCCCACATTCATTAAGTTGCTTCATCGTATTTGTGGTAAGAGCAGATACAGTTATATTTTCTTCCGGACTTAAAGATGCGTTCGCCCGCAACCACTTTATATCCGCGCCCGCCTGAAAGTGACTGCCGTTGCCGCGCAATCGAATCACACGAACTGTCTCGTCACGCCCACAGGCGTTCACAGCATCCGTTAACGCCTCTAGTAGCTCTGCATTATAGGCATTACGAACATCCGGCCGATTAATTGTAATCGTACCGATACCACTGCGATCGACCTGGCAAAGCACCACATCGCTTTTCATGCCTCATCCTCGACAATCCAGTTAGGGCTACGCTTTTCAAAGAATGCACTAATACCCTCCTGCGCCTCATCGGTTGCGCGAATGGCTGCGATACGCCGTCCCGTATCTATTCGGATTTCATCATCGACGCGAGAGGAAAGCTTCCGAATAAGAGATTTGCATGCACTATTTGCTTCCGGCGCATTTCCTAAAATTGATTGAATTACACCTTCCACAGTGGCGTCCAATTCTTCGTCGTCGACAGCTTCGTGCAGAATCCCAATACGCCATGCATCTTCAGCATCAAACAGTTCTGCCGTGTGAAAAAACCGCCGCGCTTCACTTGGACCGATTGCCGCTGAAAGATAAGGACTGATAACGGCGGGTATGAGACCCAACTTAACTTCAGTCACCGAAAATTTAGCGTGCTTCACGCCGATTGAAACATCACAACAAACAACTAGCCCCAATCCGCCAGCAAAAGCAGAACCCTGCACCCGCGCAATAGTCGGCATGGGCATCGTATCGAGCCGATGAAATAATCCCGCTAACCTCGCAGCATCCTGTTCATTTTCTTTCCTCGAATTATTAATCGCAGCCTTCATCCAATTAAGGTCAGCCCCCGCCGAAAAGCTTTTGCCTTCACTCCGCAACAGTAAAACACGAACATTAGGGTTAGCCGCAACCGTTTCTAATGTCTGCGTAAGCTCTCTGATAACCAGATCATTGAAAGCATTATGAAATTCAGGCCGGTTAAGCGTGATGGTAGCAACACCCCGCGTATCTTGATCCAGTAATATGAACGGTTCAGTCACTGTCACATCCTGAATATACCAAATCGCGTTTCTGGGATAGGAGCATTCAAAGCAATCTCTAACCCACGCGCCAAAACCGCACGCGTATCAGCCGGATCTATTACTCCGTCATCCCAAACGCGCGCGCTACCATAGTACGGATGCCCCTCTGTCTCATACGACTCTCGGATGGAGGACTTAAACTCTTCTTCTCCAACGGAAGTATCGCGTCGCACTGATGCCAATACATCCGCTGCTTGATCTCCACCCATCACTGAGATCCTCGCGTTAGGCCAGCTCCATAAGAATCGTGGGTCGTAAGCCCGACCACACATGCCGTAATTACCCGCACCATAAGAACCACCAATGATGACGGTAAGTTTCGGCACTTTTGCACAAGCGACCGCTGTGACCAATTTAGCACCGTCTTTCGCAATACCACCGCTCTCCGCCTTTTCACCGACCATAAAGCCCATGATGTTTTGAAGAAAAATCAATGGAATAGACCGTTGGCAGCACAATTCTATAAAATGGGCACCTTTAACCGACGATTCAGAAAACAAAATTCCATTATTAGCGACAATACCAACCGGGATACCTTCCATATGAGCAAACCCGCAAACCAATGTTTTCCCGTATCTTTCCTTAAACGGCACAAATTCACTACCATCAACAATTCTTGCAATTATTTCGATCACATCATATTGACGCCGAAGCGCATTAGGCACGATCCCATAAATTTCCGTCACGTCATAAGCTGGCTGAATCGTTTTACGACGAACAACAGTGCCACGCTGAGGTCGATTGAGGCGCCGCACTATTTCGCGGCATTGGGTCAAAGCCTCCTTATCATTCTCCGCCAAATGGTCAGCGACTCCGGATATCCGTGTATGTATATCTCCACCACCCAACTCTTCAGCCGTCACCTCCTCTCCGGTAGCCGCCTTTACTAACGGCGGACCGGCTAAAAAAACCGTGCCTTGCTCTTTGACGATGACCGCCTCATCGGCCATCGCGGGAACATAGGCACCACCAGCCGTACACGAGCCCATAACAGCCGCAATTTGCGGTATATTTTCCGATGACATATTCGCTTGATTAAAAAATATTCGACCAAAATGCTCTTTGTCAGCAAATATATCTGCCTGATAAGGTAAATTAGCACCTCCGGAATCAACCAAATAAATACAGGGAAGTTTGTTTGCCGCCGCTATAGCTTGCGCCCGGAGATGTTTTTTTACCGTTATAGGATAGTAGGTGCCGCCCTTTACGGTGGCATCATTAGCAACAATCAGGCAATCAGTTCCACAAACCTTTCCAACACCAGTGACAATTCCACTAGCAGGCACAAACTCATCATACATCTCATGGGCTGCTAGAGCAGAAAATTCGAAAAAGTAAGTATTAACGTCAATCAATGCTGCGATCCGATCACGTACCAGGAGCTTCCCTCGCTCCGTGTGGCGTTTTCGGGACTTCGCATCACCGCCTTTATAAATTTTTGACAGCGTACGTTGCAATTCATCAACCAACGCTCGCATAGCGCAAGAATTAGTCGTGAATGAATCACTTTCTTGGTTGATTTTACTTCTAATCTTGGGCATCGGAAAATCCGGGTTATTTGGCTCTAGACAATGCCCGTTAGCTTGCGCATGGGCAAGAGATCAAATATTCCATTCAGACCGCCAGGCTTGAAACATTAGGACATTCCAAAGTTCAAATTGCCAATTGCGATGCCCCTTTAGATGTTCATCCCAGATGGCCTGGACTGGTTCGGGATCGAGCCACCCATCTGAAGAAATCTTATCTGGCTCTAATAGGTCTTCCGCCCAATCCCGTAACGGTCCACGCAACCAGTCCGCCAGCGGCGGTTCAAAGCCATGCTTTGGTCGATCAAACAAACCCCGCGGAATATATTTGTAAAGAACATCTCGCAACACACATTTACCAATGTCACCCTGAATTTTGAAGCTCGACGGTAGTGACCAGGCAAATTTCACCAAGTCGTGGTTGAGAAAAGGTGTTCGTGCCTCCAAGGCTACCGCCATACTCGCTCGATCCAGCTTGACCAATAAATCGTCAGGCAAATAAGTCACTGTATCGGCAAAAGTGAGCCGATTAAAATCGTCTCCTTTTTTGGCCCATTCTGCTGAATTGCCATAAAACCCCACCGCAGCAAGGTTGATCGGAGGCTGAGCGGTGCGCCAACGCGATAAATACCGCATTTGCACGTCTTCAACAGCGTTCGCGGTCGCATCGTTTAACCTTCGGAAAAGCTTATCTCCAAGCCGTGCCGACCGCCCGCCAAGCCCCTTGATGTCATTAAGTATATCATATGGCATCATGGAATTTAGCGGCTCTACCAGCAGCTTTCCCATACCTTCTTTTTTCTGCCACTGCCTAACGGCTGATTGGTATCGCGGATACCCTCCGAACAATTCATCACCACCATCACCTGATAGGACTACGGTTACATGTTCACGGGTTAGCTCGGAAAGTAAAATTGTCGGAAGCTGACTTACATCAGCAAACGGCTCATCATAGCAAAGAGGCACCCGTTCTATACATTTCATCACAGAATTTGTATCAATTATAAGGTCGGTATGATCTGTGCCAATATGCTCAGCCACGGAACGCGCGAAATTAGCCTCATTATATTTCGGGTCGGAAAAGCCAATCGTAAAGGTAAGTAGTTTCT